>Ga0163199_1000337_pt1 | contig 29618 bp, 31 predicted proteins | sample PL_2010_150m_FD_113537 | JGI IMG/M metagenome (GOLD analysis project Ga0163199, IMG submission 113537) | Freshwater microbial communities from Powell Lake, British Columbia, Canada to study Microbial Dark Matter (Phase II) - PL_2010_150m | ecosystem: Environmental > Aquatic > Freshwater > Lake ...
GCGAAGTCAGATCGCTGTTAGCACTGCTGACGCTGTGCAGCGGCTCATGGCTCTCGGGAATCAGAATTTGTACGGCCGCTTTTCGGCGGCGAATCCCGATAGGCGACGGTCTCTTGAGTGCCCATTGCCGACCGTGGTGAAACTCGGGAGCGGCCGTTCATCAGGATCCAAAAAAGTGCGTGAGCCGCCATTCGCTAGGCGCTGGTAATATTGTTTGCCTCAAGACGGCAGTGCAGCGGGAATGGCGATTGGCGATGCCTTAGTCATGACATAAAGGAGACTGGTTACAGGCTCAGCCCACCGCTGAAACGTGTTGCCGTTTGATCGGTTACATCAATGGTTCTGTACCACTATTACATGGGCAGCGAGCCCATCATTAGAGTACCTAGGTCATCGCGGCCGCCTACGCCGATGACCCGATATTCGGACCGCGCAATCAATGCGCCATCTATCTGTAACCTGGTTGTCACACTTGGTCGCTATCTTCCCCTTTCCGATTTGAATTGTTTGTCTGTATGCCGGAGCTGATTCGAATAGCGAATCGCTACCAGCTGTATGGAAGGGAAGCTGATGATCCAGTTGAACGACGTGTCAGTCCGCTATCGCGCGGATCTGGTGGCTCTGCAACCCTGCTCGTTGAAGTTCAATCGCGGTGAATTCACTGTGCTGTTAGGGGCTTCGGGTGCGGGGAAATCCACCCTGCTGCGCTGCCTCAATCTCCTGAATCAGCCGACCACAGGCCATGTGGAAGTGGAAGGCATCGGCGCCATCGACGGCTGCGAGGTGCTGCAGGCTCACCGTCGCCAGACCGGCATGATCTTTCAGCAGCACCAGTTGATCGGGCGTCACACGGCACTGTCCAACGTGCTACTCGGCCGCATCGGCTACCACTCCACTTGGCGCAGCCTGTTTCCACTGCCGCGGGCCGAGCAGCAGATCGCGCTCGAATGCCTCGACCGCGTTGGCCTGCTGTACCGGGCACTCGACCGCGTCGACCGGCTCAGTGGCGGACAGCAGCAGCGTGTCGGCATCGCCCGCGCCCTGGCCCAGCAGCCGCGTCTGATGCTGGCCGACGAACCGGTCGCAAGCCTCGATCCCGCGAGCTCGCATCGCGTGCTGGCCCAGCTTCGGGGCATTTGCCGCGAGGACGGTATCACCATGGTGGTCAGCCTGCACCAAGTGGAGCTGGCCCGGGAATATGCCGACCGCGTCGTTGGTCTGGCCCGTGGCTGTGTGGTGTTCGACGGACCGCCCGAGGCACTGAGCGAAGGCGTACTGGAAATGATCTACGACCAGGCGCCCGGCGCCGTCACCTTGCAAGCCAGCAGCACAAGCCTACCCACCAACCATCCTGTACTTGACCTAGCCATTATCGAGGACTGACCCATGAATAAACTGCTAAGCCTGCTCTGCGCGTTCGCGCTTGCCGCCACCGTTCACGCGGCGCCCAATCCCGATCCCGACACCCTCAAGGTCGCTCTGTTGCCGGACGAGAACGCCGGCACCGTGATCAAGAACAACCAGCCGCTGAAGGAATACCTGGAAGCCTCGCTGGGCAAGAAGATCGATCTGATTGTCACCACCGACTATTCATCGATGATCGAAGCCATGCGCAACGGCCGCATCGATCTAGCCTATTTCGGTCCGCTGTCCTACGTGCTGGCACGTCAGAAAAGCGAGATCGAGCCCTTCGTCGCTCTCAAGGCCAAGGGCAGCACCACCTACCAGTCGGTGGTGATCGCCAATGCCGGCTCCGGTATCAAACGCATCGAGGACATCAAGGGGCACAACATGGCCTACGGTGACAAAGCCTCCACCTCCAGCCACCTGATCCCGAAGTCAGTGCTCTCGGAAAAGGGCCTCGATGCGAGCACGGATTACAAGGAACACTTCGTCGGCTCGCACGATGCCGTTGCCATGGCCGTACAGAACGGCCATGCCCAGGCCGGCGGCCTGAGCCGGCCGATTTTCGAATCGCTGGTTGAACGCAAGATCATCGACCCGGCCAAGGTGATCGTGGTCGAGTATTCCAAGCCTTTCCCGCAGTACCCATGGACCATGCGTTCCAACCTTAAGCCGGAACTCAAGGAGAAGATTCGCGCGGCCTTCGTCAATCTCAAAGACCCGGCCGTGCTCAAACCATTCAAGGCGGAAGGATTCGACGTCATCACCGACCGGCACTACGACGTGGTGCGCAGTCTCGGCCCGCTGCTCAAGATCGATCTCGCCAAGTACCAGTAAGCACCGATGAGCACCGACACGCTCGACCACGGTCGCATACTTGCCCGGCAGCAGCGCGCATGGAATACTGGGGCGCTGCAGTTGGTGGCGATCCTCTTCGTTATCCTCGCATGCCTGCACTATGTTGGCCTGTTCGACGGCGAGCGCCTGGCGGAGGGCGGACCGAGCATCCTGCGCCTCTTGGGTGAGATGCTGCCGCCGGATTTCGCCAATGCACGCAGTTGGTTTAAACCGCTGCTCGACACCCTGGCCATGAGCGTGGCCGGCACCGCACTTGCAATCGCGCTCTCGCTTCCGCTGGCCTTCCTCGCGGCACGCAACACCACCCCGCAGCCGATGGTCTATCAGTTCGCGCGCGGCCTGCTCAATGCCCTGCGCGCGATTCCCGAGCTTATCCTCGGCATCATCTTCGTCGCAGCCGTGGGTTTCGGCGCCCTGCCTGGCGTCCTGGCGCTCGGACTGCACTCGGTCGGCATGGTCGGCAAGTTCTTTGCCGAGGCCATCGAGCATGCCGACGAGGCGCCGATAGAGGCCGCACGCGCAGCCGGCGCCACGCCGCTGCAGGTACTGTTGCACGGGGTCATCCCGCAGGTGCTGCCGCAGATGGCGGACATCTCTATCTACCGCTGGGAATACAACTTCCGCGCATCGACGGTAATGGGCATGGTGGGCGCCGGGGGCATCGGTTTCGAACTGATGGGCTCACTGCGAATCATGCAGTATCAGGAAGTGTCGGCAATCCTGCTGGTGATCCTGTTCATGGTCACGGCGGTGGACGCCCTCAGCGGCCATCTCAGACAACGCTTCAAGTGAGGAAACAGGAATGCATCCGAAAGTCGTCATTACCAGTTGGGTCCATCCGCAAGTCATCGAGCGGCTTGCCTTGCATTGCGAGGTCGTCCCCAACACCACCCACGAGCGCCTGACCCGCGAGGAAGTTCTTCGCCGCGCCGGCGACGCCGACGCCATCATGAGCTTCATGACCGACACGGTCGACGCCGCCTTTCTCGCGGCCTGTCCGCGCCTGCAGGTGGTCGGCTGTGCGCTCAAGGGCTACGACAACTTCGACGTCGAGGCCTGCACCCAGCGCGGCATCTGGATCACCAATGTCCCGGACCTGCTGACCATCCCCACAGCGGAACTGACCATAGGCCTTCTGATCGGACTGACCCGGAAGATTCTTCAGGGCGATCAAATGGTCCGCAGTGGTTCCTTCGATGGGTGGCGTCCGGTGCTTTACGGCGCCGGCCTGACCGGGAAAACCTTGGGCATCATCGGTATGGGTGCAGTGGGACAGGCCATCGCCGCACGTTTGCAAGGCTATGAACTGAAGCTGCTCTACGCGGACCCCCGTCCGTTGCCGGCCGACATGGAAGCTCGCCTTGGCCTGCGCCGCGTTGATGCGGATCAGTTGCTGGCGAATAGCGATTACGTGCTTCCGATGGTCCCGTACAGGGAGACCACGCTCCACCTGATCGACGTCCGCGCACTTGCAGCCATGAAGCACGGGGCGTTCCTCGTCAACGCGTGTCGCGGGTCCGTAGTGGATGAGGAGGCGGTGGCGGACGCTCTTGCGTCTGGCAAGCTCGCAGGGTACGCGGCGGATGTCTTCGAATTGGAGGAATGGGCTCGGCCGGATCGGCCAACGATCATATCCCAGCGCCTACTGGCGGATTCGGAGCGAACGCTGTTCACACCCCATATCGGCTCTGCTGTGGACTCGGTCCGCCTTGCGATTGAAATGGAGGCAACGACCAACATCCTGCAGGTGCTGGCGGGCCAGGTACCGCAGGGCGCAGTCAACCGGCCGGTGACAAAGGTCGCGGCCTGAACATGCAAAACCGTTACCCAGTGGCGAGCTGTTGTTGCGCCTTATTGAGCCACCGAATGAAAGAGTGAGTTGAAGTGACCATCGACGCTGACAGGGCCATGAAAGACCTCGTGGCCAAGGGCATCAAGATTCCACCCCAGCCGAAGGTGCTGATAGAACTACGCAAGCTGCTGTCTAGCGACGACTACGACATGCGTGCATTGGCTCGCACCATAAGCGCCGATCCGGGAATATCCGCAATGCTGTTCAAGGCGGCGCGCTCGCCGATATTTGGTCGCGGCAAGAAATTCGATGCCATCGAGCAGGTGGTTATGGTGGTCGGTGCAAAACAGACCTTCAACTTGGTTCAGGCCATGGCTCTAACGAGTTCCGTGTCGAGCAAGACACGCAAAGCCTTCGAGATCTTCTGGACAAGCTCGCAGGAGATCGCACAGTTGGCTGCGCTGATCGCGGCGGATCGGATATCGATTTGCAACGTTTCCCCCGACCAAGCGTACATGGCCGGCATTTTTCATGAGTGCGGCGTGCCGGTGCTGATGCAGCGTTTCCCCGATTACTGCAAGAGCTTACAGCTGGAGAACACATGCTGCTGGCCAAATCTGATGGAAGAAGATTCGCGCTTTGGCGTCGACCATTGCAGCGTCGGCTATATCGTTGCCAAGCACTGGGCGCTGCCTGACTTCGTCTGTGCCGCCATCCAGTACCATCACGAATTACCCCGCAACGAACTGGGCGCCGCCTGCACGCTGGTCGCGATCATCCAGTTGGCGATTCATTTCTACCACCACATCAGCCGCATCGAAGATCAACTCTGGCCAACGCTTCGCGTCGGTGTCTTGACCGAACTTGGCCTACATGCTGACAACGAGCAGGACTATTTAGAGGTAATCAGCGAGCGATTTTTCGCAAAATAGGGAAAGGCGAAGCCGTTCTCAGCAAGAATGCCCTGAAAGGCTAGCTGATCAAGTAGTCGGCGTTGCGCAGGCGATCAGCCAGAACGCGCATTACACCAAGCGCAAAGCCCGGTGTTTCGGTGACCAGAAATTTGAAACGTTTCTCATCAACGCATACGAATTCGCAATCGCTCACCGCTTCAACGGTGGCGGAACGCTTCACCCGGTCGATCAGGGCCATTTCTCCGACAATTGCACCCGGTCCAAGCTTCTCAACCTCACGTTCGCCAACCAGGATCCGCGCCTCGCCCTTGACGAGGACATACATGAGATCGGCCGGCTCACCTTGACGAAATAAAGGCGTACCGGCTCGTACGGCAACCAGGCGCGGATCGTCGCGAAAAAGTGAGTAAAAGATCGTTTGAGGCACATTCTCGCGCATGATGTTCGGACTCTGTTATTTCGTTTGGGAGGAAGAGTAGCGCTAGCTGCGCGGTACATATGAATCCGGATTTAACCGAATTGCATCTCGGAACCGCGGTATGCAGCGCAAAACAATTGAACCTTGTCTTAACTCACATGTATCGGGGGACACTTGGCGATTGCAAATATGCCCCAAAGCAGAGTCAGATACACGGCCATTTCGAACACTGCCAACTTGAGACTGTCTTTGCATTGTTTTTCTTTGGTTCGCTCGGGAACCGCATCAAACGTAGAGAAATGGTTGCTCATCGTGGCATCCTTGGTTAGTGATTGGACTTGTCCTGCGCGACATCGACGATACGGCGCGCGCTCAGGTCTGGCTTTTGCGATGCGTGGTGGCCCAAGCCACAATGTCATTCGCCGACAGGGGCTTGGCAAACAGATAGCCCTGCCCTTCGGTACAGTGCATACGTTCCAGCACCGCCATCTCTACCGACTGCTCAATGCCCTCGGCGACCACGCCGAGCGAAAGGCTATTGGCCAGAGACACGATGGCACGCGCAATCGACTCGTTGGCCGGAATGGTCTCGATGCCACGGATAAACGACTGATCAATCTTGAGCCGGTCTATCGGGAAACGCCTCAGGTAACTGAGGCTGGAAAAGCCCGTGCCGAAATCGTCGATGGCGAGGCTGATGCCGAGAGCTTTGATCTCCTGCAACGTACGCAACACGTCATCAACGTTATGCATCAGCAGGCTTTCGGTCAATTCGAGTTCGATCTGGCGAGGGTCGATTTCGTAGGCCGCCAGTTGATCAGCCAGGAATCCCAGCAAGTTGCCGCTACGGAATTGCAGCGCCGAAATATTGATTGCCATACGAAGCGGCGGTAGACCGAGCAACTTCCACTCGCGTAGCTGGCGGAACGCTTCGCACAACACCCACTCGCCGAGCGGAACTATCAACCCGCTTTCCTCGGCGATCGGTATGAACTCCGCTGGCGAGATCAGACCTCGTTCAGGATGTTGCCAGCGCACCAGGGCTTCGACCCCGCTGATTTCGTGCGAAGCAAGATCAATCTGTGGCTGGTAGTGCAGCAGGAGTTCGCCTTGCCCGATGGCTTGGCGCAGGTCGTTTTCGAGCGACATGCGCCCCGGGTTGTACATCGTGGCTTCTGCCGAATACCTGCAGAACCGATCGCGGCCACCGTTTTTGGCTTGATACATCGCGGCATCAGCCTTGGCTAGTGTAGTGTCTCGCAAATGACTATACAGTTAAGCCGCTACCTTCTGCTGCGCCATGATCTCGCGAGCGCGCTGAATCTTGCGCAGAATTTCCTCGCCCTTGGCCTTCCAGACGTAGCGCTTCGGATTCAGGTTGCGGGCTGCGAGATAAGCGATGATCGTGTCAGCCAACTCCTTGACGGAGCCAAAGCTGCCGTTCGTGATCCGATCGGTCAGGTCGCGAAAGAAGCGCTCGACCAAATTGAGCCAGGAGGACGAAGTCGGCGTGAAATGCATATGAAACCGGGGATGCTTGGCCAGCCAGGCTTTCACCTCGGGATGCTTATGGGTGGCGTAGTTGTCGGCGATCAGGTGAATCGCCAAATCCTTGGGCGTTTCCCGGTGGATTTTCTTGAGGAAGGCCAGCCATTCCTGGTGCCGGTGTTGCTCGGCGATGGTCGTGATCAGTTTGCCCTCCAGATAGTTCAGGGCGGCAAACAAAGTCAGCGTACCGTGCCGAATGTAATCGTGGGTGGTGGTCTTGATATGGCCGATGCCCAACGGCAAACCAGGCTGGGTGCGCTCCAGCGCCTGACACTGAGACTTCTCGTCGCAACACAGCACCAAGGCCTTCTCCGGTGGGTTGAGATACAGCCCGATGACGTCCCAGAATTTCTCTTCGAAGTGCGCATCTTTCGACAGCTTGAATGTACGCGTCAGATGCGGCTTGATGTCGTTGGCGGCCCACAGACGCTGAACGCTGGCGGTGGAGATGCCCGTCGCTTGCGCCATGGTGCGACAACTCCAGCGCCCCAGATCAGCCGGCGGTCGAGTGACTGTCTCCAGCGTCTTCTTCACCGCCGCCACCGGCAACGAGGGCTTTCGACCGCGCCCAGGCGCGTCCGCCAACCCAGACAGTCGCGCACCCGCGAAACGCCGGCACCAATGATTCACCGTCACGCGCGTGACGCCGACCATCTCGCCAATCCTTTCCTGCGTATGCCCGTCAGCCGCCAGCAGAATGATCTGCGCCCGCTGACGGTCCCTCACGGACACGGCACTGGCGCGCAAACGCTTGTTCAGTTCCCGCGCCTCTTCTGGTTCCAGCTCAATGCGCGCCTTCGTCATGATCGCCCCCTCGAAGCAAGACCTGCTGCAAGTATAGGCGAAGTTGGAATGCTGTAAAGGCATTAATGAGACACTACACTAGCAGGGGGCTGATCTCAGTGTCATCACTGGGATAGATCGCGCTGCCAACACTTACCGTGGCGACCAGCGAATGACCAAGCAGCTCGATCGGTTCCCGCATCGAAGCCACCAGCCGCTGCGCAACCATATCCACATCGGCCGGATCGGCTAAATCCTCCATCAGAACCACGAACTCGTCACCGCCGAGTCGCGCAACCGTATCGGTAATGCGTGCCGCTGCTTTGAGCCGATCCACGACCTTGCGCAGTACCGCATCGCCTGCGCTGTGACCGAGCGAGTCGTTGATCTGCTTGAAGCGATCAATGTCGACGAACAACAATGCCACCAATCCGCCTTTGCGCTGTGCATCCCGGCAGGCATGCGCGAGTCGATCACCCAGCAGCATGCGATTTGGAATACCGGTCAGACTGTCATAGTGCGCGAGGTAATAGAGTTCATCCTGCTTGCGTTGGGTGATGATACTGAGCAGATCGTGACCATTGGCGACACCGCAATAGCGACCTTGGCTGTTGACCAGAAAGCCGGTGACCATGTGCTGCATGCCGGCATCGATGATGATCTGCGCTATGTCGTCGACACTGCAGCTATCGTCGACGACAATGGGCTCTTGGCGGCCGTATTCCTTGTGAGCGAACAAATCGAGGATACGGCGGCGGCCAAAGAGTTCCCGCGCGTAAGGCTTGCCAAAGAATTCAACGTGATGTTTGCGATCCAGTAGTGCGACCGGCTTTCCCGAATCATCGACGACCGGTAGAGCGTAGATCGTGCCGTCGGCGAGAAATCGGTCATAAATATCCTGGGCAAGGCCATCGGTTCTCACCGGTTCCACGAACCTCATCAGCTGCCGCACCGTCGGCACCTCTTGCAACCTTCCGTCGGCGATAGCGCCGAACTGGTGCTTGGTTGCATCTCTGGTGGGTGGATTCGCGTTCATCGGTTTGGGTGGGCGTTACCCACCGGAATCACTGCGATTTGCAGGGTGGCGCCTGACCATGCTGTTCGTTAGATGGGGATGTTGCTCTTCAAATGTGACATCCAGGTTACATTGTGATGACCTCCCTATCTATTCACCCTTCTCCTGCAGGCGGCCGATCTGGTCCAGTTCGCGCTTGATCGCCATCGCATCCAGTTTGGCCAGCGGCAGGCTGATGAACAAGGAAATGCGACGGTTCATTTCGCCGAAGGCCTTGGAGAAAGCGCGGCGCATTTCTTCGTCGCTGCCTTCAACGGCAGCCGGGTCTTCGATACCCCAGTGCGCCGTCATAGGCTGACCTGGCCAAACCGGACAGGCTTCGCCGCCAGCGTTGTCACAGACGGTGAATACGAAGTCGACGTGTGGCGCTCCGGGTGCGGCGAACTCATCCCAACTCTTGCTACGCACGTCGGCGATTGGAAGCTTCTGCCGTACCAGTAGTTCGATAGTCCGTGGATTCACTTTGCCGGACGGATGGCTGCCCGCGCTGTAGGCGCGGAAGCGGCCTTTGCCAGTGTGATTGAGGATCGCTTCGGCCAGGATCGAACGGGCCGAATTGCCAGTACAGATAAACAGGACGTTATAGATCCGGTCAGACATGAAATTCTCCCACTAGAAAATCTATCACGTCGCTTTGCGGCGACGCGTGGCTGCTGCGCTGTTGGCAGGTTGACAGCGGTTGTCGTTGAGACAAGCGTAGACAAATCGTCTCTGAAATTGTCGAACTTCTCTATAAACCATCAGACCTTGCTCGCAACAGCGTATCGGAGTGACGTTGCAATAAGGTGTCACCACCATTTCATGATCGGTAATCGGCACCTCAGTCGCCGAAGTTGGTGCCGACCCTGCGCGCACTACCGATCCATGAATGGTCTAACGGCACGGTCTTATCCTTGCCGGCAACTTCTTCAAGCTTGACCGGACGTGTGCCTTCGCCCTTGGCGGCGACCATCACTCCGTAGGTGCCTTTGGCAATCAGATCGGTGCAGGCTGTGCCAAGGCGTGTCGCCAGAAGGCGGTCACCTGCGGACGGCGCACCGCCGCGTTGCACGTGTCCCAGGATAGTGACGCGAGCCTCAAGTCCGGTGAGAGCTTCCAGTCGCTTGGCGAGCCGCAGTGTCCGGTCGGCGTACAGCAGTTCGGCAGCATCGGCTTCCTGATCGTCTACCTCGCGCCCATCCTTGTCCTTTGCCGACTTCTTGCCAGTCGGCTTGTCTGCAGCCGTGGCAGCAAGATCCTGTTGTGAGACCGCCCCCTCGGCCATGGCCACAATCGAGAACGGACTGCCGCCCCGGGCCCGCGCTCGGATGGCCGCCGCCACGCTTTCAACGTCATAGGGAATTTCAGGGATGAGAATGACGTCGGCACCGCCGGCAATTCCTGCGCCGAGCGCCAGCCAACCGGCCCTGTGGCCCATGACCTCGACCACGATGATGCGGTGATGGCTGTGAGCCGTGCTGTGCAGGCGATCGATCGCCTCGGTGGCAATGCCCAGAGCCGTATCGAAGCCGAAAGTCGTGTCCGTCCCGGCGACATCGTTGTCGATGGTCTTGGGCAGGGTAATGACATTGAGCCCGGCCTGCTTGAGGCGCAGGGCATTCTTTAGTGTGCCCCCGCCACCGAGGCAGACAAGGCAGTCCAAATGGTTGAGGTGGTAATTGTCAGCGATCGCATCGAGCATATTCAGCATCTTGCCGCCGACCGGCATCTTGTGCGGCTTGTCGCGACTGGTGCCGAGGATGGTGCCACCAATCGTGAGAATGCCCGAGAGTTGGCTCCGGTCGAGCGGCATTGTACGGTTTTCCATCAACCCGCGAAATCCATCGCGGAAGCCCACGATGTGCATGTCGTGGTAGCCGAGGGCAGCCTTGCCGACACCGCGGATGGCCGCGTTGAGGCCGGGACTGTCGCCACCGGCGGTGAGAATGCCAATGAATTTACTCATGATTGCTGGTCTCCGGAAAATGCTTTGGCTGGCCTGCCATCGGCGGCGTTAGTTGTCGGTACGCTCAGGCATTGCCCATGCGCGTAACGCCCTCAACAGCGGCCGCTTCTTGTTCTGGTGCGATTGCATCCGGTGCAGGATGTCGTCGAGGGTTCTCATCGCCTCGGTAATATGCGGCCCCTTGTTGAGCATCACGCATTCCGCTCGCTCCCCCATCGCCGCATCGGTAATCTCGGCGCGGGAAGGCAGTCCGGTCTTGGCAAGCGTCTCCAGCACCTGGGTGGCCCAGATCACCGGCATGTGCGCCGCCTCCGCCGCCCAGAGGATTTCCTCCTGAACTTCCGCCAATCGTTCGTAGCCGCATTCGACGGCCAGGTCGCCGCGCGCGATCATCACGCCCGCTGCATTGCTGCCCATCGCCGAAAATAATAGTTGCGGAAGGTTTTCAAAGCCGCGGCGGGTTTCTATCTTGAGTACGATGCCGAGGTTCGGCGCGCCCAGGTCGCTCAGGCAGGCGCGCAGAGTCTCGATATCGGTTACCCGATGCACGAACGACAGCCCGACCAGATCAGCCTCCTTGGCAACGACGGCCAAGTCTTCGATGTCCTTGTCGGTCAATGCCGGCAAGTCGAGTTGGCTGTCAGGCAGGTTGATGCCCTTGTCACCGACCAGTTTTTCGCCGCTATCCCGCGCATTGGTGATTTCGACCTCCAGCCAGTCCGGCTGGATGCGCCGGATCACGCCGCCGATGCGCCCGTCGTCAAACCAGATTCTTTCTCCGACCGCGACCTGCTCGAATACCTCAGGCAATGTGCAGGCCACCGTTGATACCGGCTGGTGGCTCTTGCCGCGACCCTTGAGAACCGGCTCGACGACAGCGTCCCGCGTCAGCAACAGCGTACTCCCGCGCTCCAGATGCAGGGCACCCTCCTGATGCGGCAGGTCAAACAGGTGGCTGGCGCGGGGCAGGCGCCCCTTGCGCCGCCGCCTGAGGCGTGTCTGGGGTACCAGATAGGTGGTCTGAGCGCACTCGGCCAGGACGCCGGCATCATCCCTCCCGACCAACAGAAGGAAGCGGTCGGCACCACGGGCATCGGTCAGATCAATGTAATCGCCTTCCTCCAGCTGATCCAGCCACTTGGCATTGACTCCTATGTGTGCCGTCGCGCCGACCACCGGCATGGTCGCACCGGCCTCGCGAATCCCCACGCGGCCGGGAGCCGTCACTTGTCCCAGTTCGTCGCGCACGGGCCTTAGCTTCAGTACCGCCGGACCCCGTGCGATGGAGCCTGTTCGCAACTTTGGCCCCCCAAGATCCATGAGTATCCTTACCGGCCTGCGCAGAGCCTTTGCGGCGCGTCGAACATTCGCTGCCATCGCTTTCCATTCGGCAGGGCCGTCGTGGGCACAGTTGATGCGGGCGATATCCATGCCGGAGTCGACCAACCGCCTTACGAGGCCGAAATCTCCAGCGGCCTCCGAGGGTAGTGTAACCATGATGCGCACCGCCCTTCCTGGCGGCGGCACCCCAAGCAGTTCAGCCGTATGCTGTTCGAGAAGCTTCTGGCTGCTCTGGATGCCGGCAGGTTCGTCCTCTGGGCGTGGTTGCCACGGCTGGCCGGTCAATCGGTGCAGGACGCCAAGAACCTTGTCCAGATTGGCCAGGACATGGGATTCGGCACGGCCGAGCGAAGAGAGGCCGACCCAAGCCAGCCATTCCTGTAGCGGACGCCTGTCATGCTGCCGCAGCGCGAGGTAGTGAGCGAGATTGCGCGCACTGGCCCGATAGACGGGGGCCACGCCTTCAAGGCAAGACCCCAGGGTTGCCTCCATTTCCAGCATGCTTTCACGCAAAGCCCATAACTGATCGATGATGGCTTTGGACTCGCCCTTATCCCATGTATCGGTATCTTGCCGATCCTTAATCCGTTTCATGTTCTTCCTAGCAAGATGACGAGGCCCTCATCCGACAGTCTCCAAGAAAATCAATATAGGTGCGCATGGATAGACATCACTGGGCCAAATATCTGGCGCAACTAATCGTCTGCACTGCTGAGATTCTCGACCGCATAAGCGCCCTTGTGCAAAAGAATCTTCCCGTCTGGTCTGCGCAAGTATGTGTCGGGCTCTGTCAGATCAAACTGCTCATTCAACCCGATCCGAGCGCGATGCGTGTCTTTACCCCAGAGGATTTCCCACAGGTGAGACAACTCAATTTCTTCGTGTGCGCGCACAAACTCGCCGGGCCACGCGACTCGGGTTTTCTCAAGCCAGAATGTCTCCACGTCCTCAAGTGCGCCCCACCACGCTTCGAGTTCTGCCGGGGGGATACCCGGAAACCAAAGCCACTCATGGTTGCCGAAATCCTCCTCCAATGGGATGACAAACTCGCTGTCACACCTGCGAATGAGTTCCGAAAGACCCTTCTTGTCCAAGATAACTGCCTACCCTCGCGAATAGTCGGATAAATAAAACACGCCCCAGGAAAGCAGGAGGGAACACAACATGGTTAAGTCGGATGATTTACAGAATAGATCTTGGCCAAGTTTGGTTCCACGCCTTGCGCCTTTCAGAATATAAGCCGCATGGGGGGAAGGGCGAACATGTACTTGACCAGGCCATAGTTTATCAAGTGGCACGCAATCCAATTGTTACAGCACTGTTACTCACAGGGGCGCCACGCAAACTTCTTATTGCTTCCCGTGACCTAGGAGCAGCCGGTCCTGGCGGTTCCACGGCAGGGAACTTGCAAATTCAAACAACTCGGATAAACTAAATATACTGTTTATAACGTTTAAGGAGCTTGCGATGACCGATCGTATGACAGTGGGAAAAACACCCCGACAAAAGGCCGCATCACCGGCAAAGGCCCGGACGAATCTGCCGAAAAAGTCAGCTTCTGCCAGGAGGGTTGCGGCAAAGCCCGCCCCGAAGCGACCCACCAAACCTGCCAGTACGCCAACCATTAAAGTAGTAGCGAAGGCTCCTGCCGCGAAAGCCGGAGTACAGTTGTTCGCCAAAGGCATGGCCAAGGCACCCGGCAAAGCCGGCGCAAAACCCACCAGTAAGCCGACCAAGATTCAGCCTCCCGCGAAGAAAGGCAAGCCGAAAAAGGCCAAGATGGTTCGCGATAGCTTCACCATGCCCGCACTCGAGTACGAACTGATTGCCGCAGTGAAAAGACGTTGCGTTGCCAACGGCATGGCTGTAAAGAAAAGCGAGGTATTGCGAGCCGCCATTGTTGGTTTCGCTGCGCTGAGTGACAGCGTCGTTGCCAAGGCCATTCAGGACCTGCCGGTCATCAAGACCGGCCGTCCCGCCAAAGGGCAGAAATAGCGCGAGCGACCCAGCCGGCCAAGCGGGGGTTGTAGTCGAGTTGTAGTCAAGGTGCAATGTTGGCGTGATGGAATGGGTTGTGTCGTCGCTTTTCGGTTTCTCACCGGGAGCGCTGAAGCGGCGAAACCAGCATCTATTTCTTCCACACACCTTGAGAGGCCTCCATGTACGCCACCCATGATGAATTCGCCACCGCCGTCCAAGCCAACATCGAGACATCCTTGGCCCTTGCCAACACCGTTTTCACTTCCGTCGAGTGCCTCACGGCTCTGCATCTGAATACCGCCCGTACACTTTTTGAAGACGGCCTCGCCGGCTCCAAGGCACTTTCCGGGGCCAAGACCATCCATGATGTCGCCGCACTACAGATCGCCATGGCTCAACCGGTTTCCGAGAAGGTCATCCGTTACTCCGGTAGCACCTGTGAGATCGCGTTCCAGAGTAGCGGAGAGGTCTCCAGCCTGGTCACATCGCAGTTCGCGGACATGAGTACGAATGTCATCTCGGGTATAGAGAAAACCTTAAACAAAATACCTTTCAACTGGGAAGCTACCAGTGCCACTTTCACGGCCGTGCATGCTAGCACCAAGCCGGTCCAAGGCAACCGCCGCAAGATTAGTACCAAGGCGGCCGATCTTGCCGACACGGACGTGATTGTTGCAACCAAGGCCGCCCCCGCGTCGAGGGCTAGGAAGGCAGCCTGATCGGCGGACTCTTCCTCTTATCGGACCCATTTGTATGCTTGCGTACTGGATGCCACATTTAGTGGGCTGCTAAAGACGTATCGCTTTGTGTTCGCCGCACCAGGCGTGCATGGTTACCAACGGAAAGCACCATCGGTGAAGTTCCCGAGGTGACTGATCACCGGCAAAGTGCGGCGGATAGCGATGGCAGGCACCCGTACCGTGATCCTGCTCAACATAATAGCGGCAGGTGCCGCATATAGTTTTCTGTTCTATTTGTGCCTTTTTCATGCAATCTTCCCCGAGTAGCAACGATCTAAAACGGGAGGGCTATCTGCGCCATTTCGACCGCACTTATTAAGGTTCATTGGGCGATGCCTCAAAAACTCGAAAACGGACGAACATTTCGTCGTATGGGAGAATCCCCGCCAGAAGATGCTGATAGCAGGAAGGCGCGTTCAGCGCAACGCAGCTACGGGAGAATATTGTGGACATTTGGATACTGGTGACACTCATAGTTGGTAGCGGGGTTCTTGCCATGGCGGAAATGGCCGTGGGCGCAAGTCGCAAGTCGCAACTGGCCATGCGTGCTCGCAACGGTGCCGGAGGCGCGACTGCCGTGCTGCTGTTTCGCCAACATCCGAGCCGTCTTCTGGCGACGACCCAGTTGGGCATCACAGCGATGGCTATGCTTGCCGGGGCGTTCGGCGAATCGCTCTGGGTGCCGCGCGTCGAGGCCTGGCTGGTCAATGCCCTGCCAACGCTGAGTGGCATCAGCTATGGGTTGTCCTTGGCTATGGTGGTCATACTGATCACCTTTTTCTCGATCGTGTTCGGCGAGGTAGTGCCCAAGCGTATTGCCCTCGCCCGACCGGAAGTTATCGCCATCGCCATGGCGGGGCCGATCAATCTGTTGTTGCGAATCGCTCACCCGCTGGTGAGCGTCGTGTCGAAAACGGCTGACCGTGTGCTCGACTTTTTCCCGTTCAAGGAATCGGCCGAGGCCACAGCGGCCGACGAGATTCGCTTCCTCATCGAAGCCGGTCGTAAGGAGGGTTCCCTGGACAATACCGAAGGCGAAATTCTCGGCAACGTTTTTCGGCTGGACAACCGCCGGGTGGCGGCAATCATGACGCCAGCGGCTGACATCGCCTGTCTGGACCTCACACTGCCCAGAGACGCAAATATGAAGGTGCTGGAGGAGCGTGGCGTTTCGCGTTATCTGGTATGCAAGGGCGGGCTCGCCAATCCGGTGGGCTTTGTCGAAGGACGGGAACTGCTGCGAGTAGTGATGGGTGGCAATGCGCTCGACTTCGGCAAGCTCTCGCCCAAGGTGCCGTACTACGTGCCCAACACCCTTTCCCTGATTGGGCTGCTTGAATTCTTCAAATCGAACCAGACGCAGATTGCCTTGGTCGTGACCGAGTTCGGTGCGACCGAAGGTCTCGTCACGCTGTCCGATTTGATGGGCACGGTGGTAGGCGAGGTGTTGTCGGGAGCGACCGAAGCACCGCTTGCCGCGCAACGTAGCGATGGCAGCTGGTTGCTCGATGGACTGTTGCCGATCGACGAAGTGAAAGAGGTACTGAGCCTGCCACCACTGCCTGAGGAGGACTTGGGCAACTATCACACCCTTGGGGGCTTCATGTTTTCCCAAATCGGGCACATCCCCAAAAAGACGGAAAGCTTTGAATGGGGTGGCTGGCGCTTTGAAGTGGTGGACATGGAACGAAACCGCGTCGACGAAGTATTGGTAAAACGGGTGGAGTCGTAAAAGCCGTATCAAGCAAGTCAGATCGCACCGAAAGAATCAGGCTTCCCTTTGGCATGGGCTCTCTTGAGGTCCGACTCAGTCGGTTGAAGCGGAGTGGCTGGAGCAGTGGTTTGAAAGCGCCCCAGGTGAGCCATGACGTCTTCGTGTCGATGAAATAAATTGGAGAATCCAAGCAGGAATCCCTTGACGGAGCTAGACCCTAGAGCCTTCCGTGCTTTGAACACAGTGTGCCGGGACAGAAATTCGCGCACTTCCAGGTCGGTCGCAACTATTGAAAGCACGACCCCCTTTCTATTCGCAGTCTCGTCCAAAAGCAGCTGAATCCTGATATCGGAAATATTGTGCCAAGGCACATGCAACCAAGGTACGTCGTTCGGCCGCACAACGATTGACTGTGCCCGGGAAGAAGGAAAATAGATGCCGCCCTGGTCACAGGCGAAGTAGATCGAAGCTTCCTCTGGCCGCCGGCGGATCGTTATCAGGCCCAAGACGCCTGATGCGAGCCACAGCGTTACCGTGAGGGTTGGGGATATACCGGGGATAGACAAGGCAAGATAGGCCAGAAACCCCGCAATCAAGAGTCCAAGACCCTTAAACAGGGTCTCAACCCACCGTGGTGTGCGGTAAATGAAGTGATCTTTTCCAAACACTGGACGCGTATTCAGGATTTTGTTCAAGACAGGGCTCCCGGCGATCGCTTGGCATTCGCTCTTGAGTCTAGCAGTGTCGGCGCCATATATTGCTACTGCATTACAAGAGTGTGACAGCGGGCACGCGCGGGAAAACCTGCTCGTGAGCTAGCAACAAAGCTTACTCAGCGATTCCTTTGGGAGACGCAAGCCGCCGCGTCGAATTCGCTACTTCACTCCGCCCAGTACCGCCTGTCCCAGCTTGAAGAAAACGTCGGTGTTGTCATAGACGCCAGTAAACAAGGCCGCGCCGCGTCCGTAAGCAGACAAGGGCACGTCGGTGCCGGTGTGCACCGCCTGATCGCCTGGAACCTGGCCGGTAACAAGATAGCCCTGGCCGGCATTGCGTACGCCGGGAGTTGCCGGCGCGGCGTCCAGCGGTGGTGACGTGGCAAAAGGCTGTTGTACGTCCCGCGTCGGCGATGGACTGCTGCGCCAGGTCTCATGGCGGTCTGCGTTGGCGCCGTAGCCGATCAGCATGCGCTGATCAATGTCGGTGGTCTCGGGATAACCGTCCGCCAGCATCCGGTAGTGTGGAAAACCGGCCTGCTCATAGACGCCGACCACCTTGTCGCGCAGGATGGCTTGGCCGCCTCCGGCAAACGTCGCCAGCGTTCCGTCACCAACCTTGGAGGCGCCGATAATGGCTACCCCGGAGCATTCATGGTCGGCCGTGACAATGACCAGGGTATCGGGGTGACTGGTGGCGAAGTCCTTGGCCACCTGAACGGCGCGGTCAAATTCGAGGACCTCGAGAATCCATCGATCGGTGTCCATCAGGTGCGCCTGCTTGTCGATGGACGCACCCTCGATCATGGCGATGAAACCCTGGGGCTGCTTAGCCAGAACGTCGAGCGCCACCTTGGCCATTTCGTCGAGCATCGGCTGATCGGGAAAGCCATAGGCATCGACCACGGACGATTGCCCGCGGCGTTTGGCTATCTTGTCGTAGGCGACGTTCATGTTGGAGTAGGCGAACAAGCCCAGCAATTTGTCAGACTTCCTGGAAGCGAGGTTTTGGAGCGTTGTGTTGTCAGGCGCATAGGCGAAGCCGGCCTTCTCGAAGTCGCCGATCAGGTCGCGCTCGCTGTCCAGAGCTCCCGGTGACGCACCCCAGCCGGCGACGATATCGGCGGGCAGCACATAGTCGCTGGCATCGCGGCGCTGCGAGCCGTTGGCAGCTTGCGGGCTGGTCTTGTTTGAGGGATTTGGCAGGAACCACTTGCGTCCGCCGCCCAATAGCACGATCAGCCCGGTCAGCTTGCTGTCATCCAGGTACTGGTCGACGATGCCGGTGCCGTAGCCGCGGTTGGAGGTATGGACGGCATTGGCCGCCGGCGTGGCATCGAAGACATCGGACGTGGTGACCAGACCGAGCGCCTTACCCTGCGTGCGATGCAGGTATTCAGCGAGGTATTCGACGCGTGGATTGTCGAAGGCGTCCTTGGTGTCGTCGGGGAACACGCCTTCCATGTTGTTGGCCGATTTGTTGCCATTGACATAGTTGGACATGCCTGGCGAAGAGTCGGTGATTATCGAATTCAGAGAGGCGGTCATCACCATCCCGGTATAGGGCAGGGTATCCATCGCCAGCAGGCCTTTGGCATGGCCCTGGGCATATCCCTTGGCCATGATGCGCGCGGCAGTGCGGTGCGCCGCGCCCATGCCGTCGCCGAGCAGGATGATGATGTTCTTGACCTTGCGCCCCTGCTTTTGAATCGCGATCACTTCGAAATTGCCGGTGGCGGTGGTGGTGGTTCCGTCGCTCTGGGTAGCGCTGACTACCAGCTTGTGGATGCCCGGCGCGTTGTTGGAGTAGGCGCGCTGCGAAACGGCAACGGCACCCGGATAGGTCGCCGTGATGGAGTCGGCCGGACGTATGCTCGTGGTGGCGGGTACCGGCTTGAGCGCAATGCCATCTACCGAAAAAAAGAATTCGGTGATCGTCTGGCCGGGGTCCGGCCGCACCGTCGCCTGGAGGTCGAAGCGCTGACCCGGCAGGAAACGGGAAATCACCTGCTCACTGGCGCCTTGGGTAGCGAAGAGTTCGCTTGGTGGCGTCAGGCGCGAGACCGCAGGTGCAGCAAAGGCCTGCAAAGTGAACGAGAGTCCCGCCAGAAAAGCCGCCCAGCGAATCGGTGCTACCGTTGCGAGCGAGTGATCATTGTCTGCGATCATGGCGACGAGTCTCCTGTGATGTGGTCGAAGCGAGCGCCAGCCTCACGGCAGAAACCCTGCCATCGGATTCCGCCAAATTGCCGACGCTGAGCGTACCGGTGAGTTCCAGCAGCCCCGGAATATGCCGAAGAGCCGGGGTGTCCTCGTCGGCAAAATGGATGAAAACCACGCCCGGCGGGAGATCGTCCGCCAGGCTTTCATCCTCGTCGCCCAGTTTCAACGGGAGCGGCGCCAGAATGAAGCTACGCATGGTTTCCTGGTCGACCATATAGCCGACCATACGAACCCGTCGCCCATCCAGACGCAGCAGCTTTTCCGAGGGCATCAGCCCCCTCGGGCCTATGGGCAACTGGAACATTTCGCGAAACTTGAGGTCCTCTGGGTCAAGAGATGGCCGCTGAAAAATATTTCTGTTCTGTTCTGCTTCCAACGGCGCAATCGTTGCATCGATGATTCCAGGTTCCAGGGCAGCGGCCGGAAGGGCAACGAACAGGCTTAAGGTCAGAAGAGAAGCGAGCTGCAATGAAAGCTCCATGATTTCATGCGGCAATCATTGCCGGCGCCGCTCCGGTGTGAGGTGCTCTAATAAAAACCGCCGACGAGCGAACCTAATGATCCAACCATACTCAATCTGCGTTGCAGCTCTATTACATTCCGGTTACAAGCGTCGCGGCTTGTGGAACGCCCCTCGTAGCGTCGCCCGGTTTGGCCTGAGCTGCTTCAGCTGCTCGCGTCAGCCTTGAGTTCCAGACCAAACATTTTTTGCCATCAAAACTACGGCAAGGCTCATGCCGGGCCGTGTTCGGTGGGTCTGATGAAGTGGCGCATGTACCGCGGATTCATGCGCGACATTGGTAGGAGCAAAAGCAGATCGGCGGTGTTGAAGTAGGGATCCCATGCAGGCTCCCCACAGACCCAGGCGCCGATGCGCAGGTAACCCTTGATCAGCGGTGGGACCAGTGCAGGCTGTTGGGTGGTGAGCCGCTCAAAAGGCAGGCGATGTTTGGGAAATACGTGATATTCCGTGGGAGCCATATTGGCAGGCCCGATATGGGTGAAAAGATTTGCGGCGTTGTGTCCTCCATCGGCCATGCCGATCGAGGCGCAACCGATCAGGTACTCGTAGTTATGGGTCACCATGTACTCGGCAAGTCCGGCCCATAGCAAGGTGATGACCGCGCCGCTGCGATAGTCCGGATGAATGCATGAACGCCCGACCTCCACCATTCGGCTACGCAGGTTCTGCAGTCGCGGCAGGTAGAACTCGTCTTCCGAGTAATAGCCACCGGCTCTACGCGCAGCATCCGGCGACAGAATGCGGTAGGTACCGACGATTCGGTCGGCCTGGTTTTCGCGCACGATCAGGTGATCGCAAAACGAATCGTAGCGATCGACGTCGTGATTCGGCGTATTGGTATGGATGAGGGCGCCGAGTTCCTCGACAAAAACCTTGTAGCGCAGGCGCTGCGCTTCGCGGACTTCTTCTTCGCTGCGCGCCATCGCAACGGTGTAGCCAACGTGCGGGTTGGCAGCGACGGTTTCGATTAGCTGATTCTGCATGACATTCTCCTTTTGGCTCCGTGGGTTTGTCTGCATTCTCAAAGCCCAGCATTACGGCCTGATGGCTATCTTGTTGCACTGAGATTGCAAATCCTTGTCAGAAAGCGCTGCAAACCCCACGACCAAAATCACTGAAAACTCGGTGAATCTCCATTTGACAATCGTCGATGTGGCACACCACAAACCGTACCGCTCTGAGCTCTCAATAGCGGCCAGTTGCGTAGCTGGGAAGATGCACTCCGACACGGGCTCGACGGTCTGCAGCACATTGCCTAACAGCGATTCTGTGTCGAACCAGCGCCGAAAAAATCCTCTAAATCGAGTCCGATCGCCTTTGCTTCAAGGTAGAAGCGCGAGAAGTTGAGAATGGGGGCATCAATTTCGATGGCAATGCTTTCGAGCTCCTCTTCGCGGCCATACCAACTCGTCATTGAAAGATATGTCGCCGTGACGGCAATCACTCGCCTATCAACGGGGCAGTTCTCAATCCATACAGAGCGGTCGAAACTGCTGAACTGTTCAGCGCAAAATTGGGTAAGAGACTCGAAATCGAATTCGTCCATAAGAGTTTTCCGGAATAATGCTTTGCCGCACGAGAGCTGAGTCTGGTGGCGATCCGAAATATGAAGTCCTCAAGCTGCCGCAGTTGAACGATCTTGCGGCAAGAGTGGCGGCATAACGGCGCGAATATCGTCGCGTAACTGCATCGCCAGTTCTCGACGTTCGTAGCTAGTCGCATCGCGCCTGGCAAGAAATTCCAGTCGCACTGTCAGATCGTTGGCCACCGCGACACGCCACATTGAGGTGATTAGGCTTGTCTCGCCGCAATAGACGGGTGCCTGCGCCGGTCTTTCGTCGCGAGTCGCGTAACTCAGCGCCACCGGCTGGATCGGCACGCCCGCGGCAATCGCGCCCTGCAGCAATGCGCCGTGAAATGGTAGGACCTCTCGGCCGTCGCTGGTCGTGCCTTCTGGGAAAGCCACCACCTCGATGCCATTCTTCAAACAGGCTGTTAGTTCGAGGCTTGCTTCATGGGCGGCCCGGCGTGAACCTCGGCGGATGTATAGGGTGCCTGCTTTTGAGCTCATCCAGCCAATCAATGGCCAGCTGCGGACATCATGCTTGGCGATGAACACGGCTGGCGACACGGCGTTGATGACGAAGATATCTAGCCAGGAAACGTGATTGGCCACTCGCATCGCCCCGGTGGTAGCTCCACTGACGGCTAGTTCGACACCGAACATATCCAGCAGTTGCCGTGACCAGCGCTGCTTGATGTCACGGCGCGACTTGGTACCGATCAGCGGATAGATAAGGCCGACTATTGCCGCACCGGCAACAAGATGAATCGCTACCCGTGTCAGGCGCCCCAATGCGCGAAGGTTCAGCAGGATTCTTTTCATGGGCGAATTGTCGCGCGCCAATACGACACGACGATTACAAAGCCGGCCCTGCAATAGGGATGAAATCTTTCCGCATCGCGACGATCCTGGAAATATTCGCCACGGTGAAAACAACTAAGGCCAAAATGTTCCACGCCGGTGCCCGGTACAAACTAGAAGACTGCTTGACCGGCCCGCCGGCGGCCTGCCAGCTTTTCCTGCCCGTCACCATGACAGATCCGAAACGCGCCATCGTCATGCTTGCACATGCTGGGAAACAACCCCTTTTTGAATAACTCCCAATAGCGAGCGAGCGCCGCTTCCTGGGTTGTGACTAACTCAACGCGGGCATCGGGCATGCATGTAGCGCATGGGAGGGTTTGATTCTTCATGGTTTCACTCCTGTTGGTTGCCGAGACGAATAGCCATCGAAAATGGTAGTCGTTCGAGACATTCTCGCAAGCCAATGTGTCAGCTTCGCTACAGGAATTTGACAGGTTCCGGGGTTGCTGCCGGCATTACAGAACCGAATCTCTCCTGGTCAGCCAGTCTCTCACCTGGGCGGCAACCCAGACCGCGTCGTCAAGAGGCAGATCGTGCCCGGCAGTCGCGTGTTCGGCAAAATGCGCCTTCCAACGCAGCGCAAGCCGTCGGGAGCAGCGGGGATTGACCAGGCGATCCATCGTGCTGGCCAGAATCAGCACTGGCGTAGTCGGCTTGCCATCCACCCGGTACCGACTGGCCGCCCACAGCTGCCTCATTGCATTACGGCGCGAGACTGGACATTCTTGTCGCAATGCGTTCCAGGCTTTCAGGGTCACCATCGCATCGTCGCGTCGGTTGCTGGTCAGATTGAGGATCATCGCCTCCCATTCTTCCGAACTGTCCCCGAATACCGCCCGCCTCAGCAACTGCGGATAATTCGCGGGCCGCAGGCGGTGATGGAAAGGGCTATAGGGACGCAGGCTGGTATTAATCAGGACGCAGCCGGCAACCGATTCCGGGTGAGCCTTGGCTAGGGCCACGGCGACCATTGCTCCCAGCGACATTGCCAGCAGAAAAAATGGCGGATTTCTTCCACTTGCCATGATCTCGGCGTGGCAGTAGTCGGCCATGCCTTGCACGTCGGTCGGGCTGTCCATCCGGTTCAGGCGGCCATTGCCCGGCAGATCCAGCGCAACGACATCGGCATCGGCAATCGCGCCGCGGAAGACCTCGGGAAAGTTGCCCCAGTGACGACTTTCACGCGTCAGGCCACGCAGGAATATCCAGGTACTCATCAAGTGCTGCGGTACCACAATGACAAGGCGCTCTCGAGGTGCTGGGAGCGCGTCAGCCCGATAGGCCTCCAGCGCTGGTAACTGGTGGCGGCCCGCGTCAGAAAATCGAGCCAGGAGATGTGACGTCGCAGTACGCGCTGCTGCCGATGCTCGATCAGCGGATTAAAGATACCGTGGCGTGAAAACAATTGACGCGGATTCTTCTTCACCCATAGCCAGGATCCCATCTCCAGGGTCAGCGGCAGGAAAACACGACCAGGACAGGCCTGTCGGTACAGGTAGTCCCAGAGGTCGCCGTGGGTAAGATATTGATGGCTCTGCGGCTCGAAGACGTAACTGTGGTTGGTATAGGTCCGATCAAAAATATCCTTCAGGGCGTGAATTTCTGGCAGGTGCTCGATCGGCAGAGCGGTATGGGCATATGGAAACCAGAGCCGGTCGTACAGACCGAAGCCCGAATGGCAGTCGAGGGCAATGCTGAACTCCCGCGTCAGCAGTTCCTCTTCGACGACGCTGCAGAGAGCCCGGCTTTCGGCTTCCATCGGCCCATCACGTGGTCCTTGATACCAGGGCAACCCTGAACTGATGCGCTGACCTCCGATCAGGAAGGGAACTCGTTCGTCTGATTCGATCGGGGCATTGCGCATCAGGTCGACGCCGTTGGGGTTGGCGCGCGTGCCGCGCCAGAGGCCGCCAGGATTGACGATGGGCATGAAGACGAGGCGAACTGACTCGAGTTCGCGGTGTAGCACGCTGTCCCAGCTCAAGCGCGCCACCAGGCTGCGCAAGTACGCGAGGACAACCTCGGCCCCGATGCGTTCGAGCCCGTGCACTCCGCCAAAGAAACCCACAGCAGGAACCTCCGGGCTCGGATTTCCCAAGCATATGGCATATACAGGGAAGCGCTGCGTGCCGGTTGTGACTTCGCAAATGACCCGTGCAGCAAGGTGCGGAGCACCCTCCTCGATGATGCTTTCCAGTTCCTTCAGTTCAACAAGTTCAGACTTGGACAAGACATTCGTTCGGCGACAGAGTAGCGGCAAGGATACCTCAGACGGATGTCTTGTCGAGCCACGCCGACTCATGCACCGTAAATTGTCACAACGCTGCAACAGTGTCGTAATCTCGCGCTGCTAGTCTGCCAACACTCGACAGACACTTCGGATGCACCCCTCATGAACACTCTATTCCGCAGGACGCTTGCGCATCCGTTGCTTGCCGTCGGCAGTGCCGTACTTTGGGGGCTCGTCGAATTTATTGCCCTCCAGCGTTGCCGCCGGTCACCGACGCGGTCCCGCTTGAGGAATTGACGGCCGCGCCGCATGAGAGCCTGCGGATACCGGGGCTCACATCGGACCTCAACCATGCTAAAGACATGGTGCCATCTTTCAAATTTGGCGATCAAACATTGTGGTCTCCGACGCGGGAACGCACTGTCATCATCTTGTCACAGACGTTGCTTAACCTGCCGGCCTCACTTGTTTGGAGATTAGAGTGGACTTGATACTGTGGCGTCATGCGGAAGCAAAGGAAGCGGCTGGTCCGGTTCCCGATGCCGACCGGGAACTCACCGCGGAGGGTCGCAAGCACGCTTTGCAAATGGCCGAATGGCTCCTCAAACAGCGGCTGCGAAATCCGATCGTGCTGTCGAGTCCCGCTCGGCGTGCTCAGCAGACCGCTCAGGCACTTGGGCTGCCGGTCAAGGTCAAGACGCAACTCGGTGTCGGAGCCAATACGCCAGGCCTGCTTAGTGCCGCTGACTGGCCGGATCATTCCGGCGCAGTCATCTTGGTCAGTCATCAGCCCGCTCTGGGACGACTGGCCGCACTGCTGCTTGCCGGGACGGAAGCTGACTGGACCATAAAGAAGGCGGGCGTGTGGTGGTTCACCAACCGGGTTCGGCACGACGAAACGCAGACCGTGCTGCGTGCGGTACTCAATCCCTAACCCACGACGCTTAGGTGATCCCCTGACCGTCGTTCATTAGTGCGCCCAATTCCGCGGGTGAAAGCCTGCCGGGCGGATATCGGCCGCTGACCGTTGATATGTCATAAAGCCGACTGACTGGGGCACGGAACTGAACTTGAACCCTTCAAGTTCGATGTGGGAAATGAGTCTTTGGAATTCAGCTACCAGGAAGAGTCCGTTGGCGAACTCACCCTACCGGCCACAATCCGTCGTTCCCGACTGACGAATCCGATACCATTGGTGGTAGTTGTTGTCAGTATGACGGCCGGTGTTCTGAATACCGGGGTTGGACGCGAGCATTCGAATCCGACTAATTGGAGGTCGGCACCGGACGACGGAGGGCGAGCATGGTGCAATCGTCCTCGAGTACCTTGGACCGGGTGAAGCGAGCCACTTCACCACGAAACGTATCGAGTACCTCCGCCAACGGGATCCGACTCACTCCGTCGAGGATAGGCAGGCAGCGCTCCTCGGAGAACTCTTCGCCCTGCGTCGTCTGCGCCTCGGTGACACCATCGGTGTAGCAGAACAGCACGTCACCGGGGTTGAGCGAAAGGCGCATCACGCCAAAGTTCATACCGGCGAATGCACCAATCAAAGGCCCTTTGGGAATTGGGATCAGCCGACTGCCGTCGCCAGTGTTCAGAATGGGTGCGCAATGCCCGCCGTTCGAATACGACAGCTTGCCGGTCCCGATCTCCAGAAAGCCGCAGAACAATGTAACAAAGATATTGGTGTCGTTGCCAACGCAAAGGCGGTCGTTGAGTTGCCTCAGCAGACGATCCGGCTGCACCGTACCCATCGCAAGGATCCGCATCAGGCCGATGGTACGCGCCATGAACAGCGCGGAAGCGACGCCGTGTCCGGAGACGTCGCCGATGCAGAAGAACAGGCGCTGTTCGCTTACGAAAAACGCATCAAAGAGATCGCCACCGACATCCGAGGCCGGCTCCATGAAGCCGCAGACTTCAATGTCGTTGCGCTCCGGGAATAGCGGCCGCTGCAGCGGCAACATGCTGGCCTGCAACTGGCGGGCGACATCCAGTTCCTTCCGCAAGTGTACCAACTCCAATTGTTCGCGCTGCGCCTTCAGCGCCAGTTCGTTGGTGCGTCGCATGCGTTCGCTCAGCGTGATTCGGAGGTTGCGCGCCACGCTGGGCAAAGTCATCAGCCGGTCCCAGAACACGTCGCGGGAAAGCTGCAGCACACGTGCATCGGTCATAGCCACCACAAGCGCCGAAACAGGCTTGCCGTCGATTGCCGACAATTCGCCGACGCATTCGCCGGGCGCGATCGCTATCGTCGCATCGGGCCCCGATTTGCTGTCCAGATGCGCCACTACGTTGCCGGAAAGCGGGATGTAAATGCTTTGGTTCAATTCTCCCGGCGACAACAGGTGGCTTCCGGCGCGCAATTCGAGCACTTCGCAGGTTGCAAGGGCGTCGGCGACTGCCAGCGGATCTGCATCGCGGAACAGGGGTATCCAGGCAAGGTCGAGCCGCCTCCTTTCGATCCTGCGACGATCCGTCTCGCGGAGAGCGTTCCTATGGCGACGTTCTTGGCAGCGCTTGAAGCTTGATGTCCTGGCGGAGGTCATCCGCCCATTATGCCTCGCTCCAATGTACGCTGAAGGTGAGTTCGTTGCGTCCATCAACATAGCGGTAGGCCAGCGCGTCGGAAAAACCGCGAATCATCGTCAACCCCAGCCCACCCGGTTCGGCTTCGGCCAGTGTGGTTGCTTTCGACTTGGGGGGAGTGTTTGCGGAATCAAAGGCGGGTCCCGCGTTCGACACGCTGACAGAAGCTTCGCCGAGCCCCTGCTCCCGATTCACTTCCAAACGCAACCACACCGGCGCAGCGGCTGCATTGCCGCCTCCGTGAGAAATCACGTTGGCCAGGGTTTCGTTCAGGCAAAGGTCGAGGCGTCCGATCTGATTCGCTGGCACGCCGTTCTGGCTGCCGGTCTGTCCGAGCCAGGCCGAAGCCCGGCGCACCTCGTCAGCCTGTGCAATGATCGCAAGAGAGGCGATCGACCGGGCAACGCACTCAGTCATCACAACCGTCAGGCCAGTGCTGCCTGCTCAGCCGCCGAATAATCAGAAAACATGGGAATCAGCGAGTCGATTCCAGTGGTCTCCAGCGTTTTGGCCACCGTCGCGTTATTGCCGACGAACAGGATCATGCGGCCGCCGCGCCGCTGAAGAGCCTTGGCGTTAGTGATGATGGCACGGATGCCTATAGAGGCGAGAAAGCTAACGTCTGTCAGGTCGACCAGCGTACGGCGCCCGCTCGACGCTGCGAGAGCCGCAAACTTGGTCTCTATTTCGCTGGTGCCCGGGATGTCCAACCGCCCCGAAATGGAAATGCGACGAAAGTCTTCGCTGATATCTTCAAAATCAAGCGCCATGGGAAGCGGGATCCTTTCTAACAATGGTGCAACGTTCGACCTGTACGCCGCAACCTTATATGGAAATTGTGTCACAAATGTGACAACGTGATGCGGCAACTGGTTTGATATTGCTTTACCCGTCACAGCAGATCTAGTCGATCAAAGACTCTTCTTCTCTGCATCGTTTTGCATCCCTACGCATCCTTGCCCAGCAGCCTGCGGTCAAGAAGGCAAATGCCATCGTGAGCAAACCTATGAGCCAGATGTGTTTCACAAGCCTGTGAAGGATGTCTTGCATTCCTGAACCTCTGCTTGTTGCTCGATATGATCGGACGGTGTCTCTTATCTTCAATGCCATCTGCCACCGTGGCTGCCAACTAGCTGATGCTCTTACGCGACAGACAAAACGACGCCGCCCTGAGGCGGCGAAAAGGGGAGGTACAGCGATCTTGCGTGGAGAATATTAGACTCGAAAAATGACTGTTCGATGACAGTTTGGTGACGAGCCGATTTAGCCGCGGCTGTTCACCGGGACGAGTCAGGAAGAAAGAACTGGCGCCAAGCTGACCACCCGTTCATTAGTTCAGCCAGCATATTTGTCGGTTTTTCGTTTCCGCACCCTGGACAGCGAAGGACACTACTCGTTGCCAACATCGGATGCCATGAGGTGCAGACCTCTTGCATCGTCCTTCCGCACCCAGGACAGAGGTGATCGCTTTGTTGGATCGATTCGTGGTCTGTCATGTTCGTGCCCTCAAGCGTGCTCTGAGGTTCAGGGTCCCCTTTGGACATTTCTCACAATCACATACAGGATGTAGCGAACGTTCACAGACATTCCCAACTTTCTCAATAAGGTGAGCAAGTTCGTGGTGATCCTGATCGATTGCCGGATTGCCAACCTCGATATTGCCGATGGCAGACTGTTTGTCGGAGTGCATGATTTCCAGGCGTCTGAAGAGCATCAGACAGGTTATGTCTAGGCGTATTGCGGCTTCATTTTCGTTTTTCTTGCCGCCTCTGCCAAAGCAAAAATCTTCGCTGCGATCTCTTGATTCAACTCCTTGTCGGGAGTCTCGCCGATATAGTTTTTGACGACAAAGTTGAGGTAACCAGCAATCTGTTCGATGCTCTCTTCTTCACTTGTATGCCGATCTTTGACTAATCGATGAATGGCCGGGATATAGTCGTCGTAAATATCGATGGACACCGGATGGTGATTGGCACTGCACGGGTCCCATTCGAGGAAAAGAATTTCACGAATACCAGCTGCCAAGGGGCCAAAAAGTTCGAAGGGATTGTCGCTGTTCATGCTGGTTGCTCGGAAATCGATAGCCCAATCTTAGGGACTTTCGGTAACGGCAACAATCCTTACTTTAGGCATAGAGGCAAACGGCTTGGCCGACCTATTCGGCTTCGGCCATTAGTAGTCCCATATAGATATCCAAGTACCTGCCCATGAGGTCGATCTTGGCTGCCATCAGGTTTTGAATTCTTTCGCTTGATCGAATGCCAGGAGTTAGCCCATAGCGTTCAGCATCCACATCCATCTGCAGGTCAATAAGGTTGGCAGACTGTGGTGATGTCGCCATCACCTGATGGATAAGTGCCTCACGGCGACGTGTGAATTCAGTGGGGTTGTCGC
>Ga0163199_1000341_pt1 | contig 29394 bp, 28 predicted proteins | sample PL_2010_150m_FD_113537 | JGI IMG/M metagenome (GOLD analysis project Ga0163199, IMG submission 113537) | Freshwater microbial communities from Powell Lake, British Columbia, Canada to study Microbial Dark Matter (Phase II) - PL_2010_150m | ecosystem: Environmental > Aquatic > Freshwater > Lake ...
AGGATGTGGGGACGCTGCTGAACGACCTGCCGGTCGAGGAGGCGATTCTTGCCGACAGGGACATCTTACGGCTCGGGCCGAAAGGCCCCAAGCTGCGGTTTCGCATGCGTCCTGCGGAGTACGCCGCCTGCAAGCTGACGCGGGAGATGCTCGATGACGCCCGGGCTGTCGCGGCCGAGGCGCAGGGCGAGGGACGGGGCCCCTTCGGCTCCTTCGTGGGCCAGCTCGCGTACGATCTCCGGCGCCACGCCTCCCGAGCCACGCAGGTTGTCGTGGTCGGCCTGCTGGTTCTTATATTGAGCGTCGTCACCGGCGCGATCTATTCGGGCTACAAGACGAGAAAGGCCTTCGAGCGGCACATGACCGTCATGTCCGAAGAACTGGATGTCGCTCGGCGCAAGCAGGCCGACCTTGAGCAGCGGATAACGCAGGAGCGGGCCAAGATGGTGGAGGCGCTCGCTGCCAGGCAAGCCGGGAACGATCGCCTGGTCGCACTGCTTGAGGATCAGCACCGGCGTGGGGCCTCCCCTGAAGAGGTGCGTGCGCTCACCAGCAAGCTCAAGGCGCTGGAGCGGGAGATGACCAGCGCAGAGGAATTGATCAAGCGCTATGGCCGGTCGGTCTGCTTCCTCTACATCGCGTACGGATACGTCCAGAAGGGCGAGCCCGGGGCCGTGCCGTCCACTCTCATGGAATACATGGGCACAGGATTTCTGGTTGATGACCGTGGTCATATCGTGACGAATCGCCACATCACCGAGCCCTGGTCCCTTGATCCCTCGTTCCCCGGGCTGGCAAAAACCGGCATGGAAACGAAGATGGTCTCGCTTCTTGCCTATTTCCCCGGCAGGCGGGAGTCCTCCACCGTATCGTTGGTCCGGTTGTCGGATGTTGCCGATGTTGCGCTGGGGCGTCTCTCACCGGTTCCACAGGGTATCCCGCCGATTCCGATCAAGGCGCCGGGACCGAAGGGAAAAGTCGGAGAAGCAGTCGTCCTGCTCGGCTATCCGGCGGGCGTCGAGGGTGTCCTGGCCAAAATGGAGGACGAAACGGCGACGGTACTGGTGAAGAAACATCGGGGTGATCTGAGGGGGTTGATGCAGGATATTGCCGATCGCGGGGCGGTCCGTCCTCTGGCCACGCAGGGCCACATCGGCGATATCGTCGCCAACCGCATCGTCTACGACGCCCAGACCACCGGCGGCGGGAGCGGGAGCCCGGTGTTCAACAGCCGGGGGGAGGTCATCGCCGTCAATGCCGCCACGATGACGCGCTTCGGCGGCGCCAGCTTCGGCGTGCCCATCGGCGTGGCGATGGATCTGCTGGCGTCGGCGCCCTGAACGATGTTTGGTTTCAAACGGTAGTGGCGATTCGCGAATCGCCCCTACTGCTATAATGTGGACCATGCGCGCGCTGGTTAAGACAAAACCCGCTCCCGGGCTGGAGCTGCTGGACGTTCCCAGACCGGAGGCCGGGTCCGGCCAGGTGGTCGTGCGCGTCATGGCCACGTCGCTGTGCGGGACCGACAACCACATCTATCGCTGGGACGAATGGGCGCAGGGCCGCATTCACCCGCCCCGCATCATCGGCCACGAGCTTTGCGGCGAAGTGGTGGAAGTCGGGCCGAACGTCACGACGGTCGCCGTCGGCGATTATGTCGCGGCCGAGTCGCACATCACCTGCGCTGTGTGCTTCCAGTGCCGGACCGGCAACGCGCATGTCTGCAAGGACTACCGCATCCTGGGCATCGACGAAGACGGCTCGTACGCCGAATTTGTGCGGCTCCCCGAGCGCGTGCTCTGGAAGACCTCGCGCGAGATTCCCCCGGAATTGGCCTGCCTGCAGGAGCCGCTGGGCAACTCCGTCCACGCGGCGCTGGTCGAAGACATTACCGGCCAGTCGGTGCTGATCACGGGCTGCGGCCCGACCGGGCTCTTCGCGGTGGCGGTGGCCCGCACCGCCGGCGCCGGCCTGATCATCGCCTCGGACGTCAGCGCCTACCGGCTTGATCTCGCCAGGAAGCTGGGCGTGGACCACGCGATCAATCCGAATACCGACGACACCGATCTGATCACGAGGGCGACAAACGGGGAGGGTGTGGACGTGGCGCTGGAGATGTCCGGGAGCCCCACCGCGATCCACCAGTGCTTTCGCTACGTCAAGAACGGCGGGCGCGTGACGCTCTTCGGCATTCCGGAGGCGCGGGTCTGCTTCGACATGACGAACGAGATCATCTTCAAGGGGATCCGGGTTTACGGCGTGACGGGACGGCGGCTCTTCCAGACCTGGTATCGTCTCGCCGGGCTGTTCAAGGCGGGCCTCGACATCCGGCCCGTTGTCACCCATACGCTGCCCCTGGACAAATTCGCCGAAGGGTTCGATCTGGTGGCGAAGGGCCAGTGCGGCAAGGTGGTCCTGAGACCGTAATGGCCTACGAGAAGGTCAAGGCTTTCATCGAGCAGCAGCTTGCAGACATCCGGGCGGCCGGATTGTACAAGGCCGAGCGGATATTGCTGGGTCCGCAGGGCGGCAGCATCCGGGTCGCGCAGGGCACGGTCATCAACCTCTGCGCCAACAATTACCTGGGGCTGGCCAACCATCCCGCGATCGTGGAAGCGGCGGCAAGCGCCGTGCGGACGCATGGGTACGGCATGGCGTCGGTGCGTTTCATCTGTGGGACGCAGGACCTGCATAAGGAACTGGAACGGGCCGTCACCTCGTTCCTCGGCGCCGGCGACACCATCCTCTACAACTCCTGCTTCGACGCGAATACCGGCCTCTTCGAGACGCTGCTGGGTGAGGAAGACGCGGTGCTCAGCGACGCCCTGAACCACGCGAGCGTGATCGACGGCATCCGGTTGTGCAAGGCGCAGCGGTATCGGTACGCGCACGGAGACATGGCCGATCTGGAGAAGGGACTTCGGGAGACGGCCGGGCGGCGCATCCGCTTGGTCGCGACGGACGGTGTCTTTTCGATGGACGGGGATTTCGCCCGCCTGGATAGAATCGTCGAACTGGCCGGGCGCTACGATGCGCTGGTGATGGTGGACGACAGCCACGCGACCGGCTTTATCGGCAAGACCGGACGGGGGACGCCCGAGTTGTTCGGCGTGGCCGGCAAAGTGGATCTGATCACCAGCACGCTGGGCAAGGCGATCGGTGGCGGCACGGGTGGTTTCACGTCCGGACGGCGCGAACTGGTCGAACTGCTGCGCCAGCGGTCACGCCCCTATCTGTTCTCGAATGCCGTTCCGCCCATGATCTGCGCGGCGGGTCTGAAGGCCCTGGAGCTGATCCGGCGGGGTGATGAGTTACGGGCTTGTCTACAGGAGAACGCGGCTTTCCTGCGACAGGCGTTGGAGCAGCGTGGGTTCACGGTCAATCCCGGCAAACACCCGATCATGCCGGTGATGCTCGGCGACGCGGCCCTGGCCGCGCGGATGGCGGATCGCTTGCTCGAAGAAGGAGTATATGTGATCGGCTTCAGCCATCCTGTCGTGCCCAAAGGCGAGGCCCGCATCCGCGTCCAGGTCTCGGCGGCCCACACCAGGGAGCAACTGACTCAGGCCGCCGCGGCGTTCGAAAAGGTGGGACGGGAATTGGGGGTGATCTGAAGAAGAACCTGAGGCAGGGGCGCACGGCCGTGCGCCCGCTTCCAGGGGCGGTTCGCGAGCCGCCCCTATGATTTCTTCTCCGTCTTCTCCGAGTGGCACCAGCGCCACGTCCACTTGTTCAGGACCCGTTTCACGCTGATCGTCTCCTGCGAGGCGTCTTCGTCTGTGAGTACGTCCTTGAAGGTGAGCACGTATTCCACGCACAACGGCTTGATTTTCTCGACTTTGTAGATCGAGACAGTTGTGCCGTCGGAATTGTCGGTCGATTGGGACGGCGTGCCGAGATACTTCGGCACATCCTCCGGAGTGTTTTTCTTGACGCCATTTCTGAGGTAGAAGGCGGGCGTGGCGTATAGAACAAGGACGACCCCGATAACCACGAAAACAATGACCTGTTTCATAAGTCTGGTTGTTCCCTTGCCTTCGCCGGAGCATGAAAACGCCAGTCGTTGAATTCTTTGATGACGGGCTCCAGGTTGAACGCGACGCTGATTCGCGGCTGTTCGCCCCTGTACAGACTGACCGCGTGCGACAGCCATCCGGGAAACATCACGCACCTTCCGGCCTCCGGCGTGAGCGAAATGCTCTTCCCCGCGTCATGGAGTTCGGACATTGCGTACCGGAGAAACGGCGCTAGCATCGTCGGCAGGCACCCGCGAGGGTCGAAGAGCTGAAGGTCGCCGCCGTACCTGCCGTCGGGGGAAATGTCCCCTACGTCCGCGTAGTACACGCCCGACCAGAACGAGCCGGGATGGGGGTGGACCGCGTTGATCCCGCCCTTGCGCTGCACGTTCGCCCACGTCTCGACCACCTGCCAGCGCGGGTGCGAGCCGGTGATCTCGGGCGCCCGCTCGGAATATTCCGTCGCCTGCGTGGCGACCTCGACGACGGGAGCCAGCAGGTCCTTCATCACGGGGCCGGCCCACTCGAACATGGACATGTCGTGGGGAGAGGACCACCCGATGACTTCATGGTCCGCCTCGGCCGGCGTGGACGCCTCCCGCTCAAGGATCGCGCGGCGGAGTTCCTGATTGATGCGCGCGTGGTCCGGGATGGTGAAGACCAGCAGCGGGGTGCCGAAAACCGGCCGGATGTTGATTTCCATTTCCTGGGACATGACTGGACGCCTCTGCTGTGGGAGACCGGCCTGCGGCACGCAGAATATCGTCAGTGCGCAATTGTGTCAAGGCCGGCCCCGGGGCGGCCCCGGGCGTGAAGTTCGCCTTGTGAAGTCCCCGTTTTGTTCGCTATAATCCGTCCCCATGCCGTTTCCCGCCAAAGACTTTGTGGGACTGCTCCAGGAAGCGGGTTTCGACTTCTTCACGGGGGTGCCTGATTCGACGCTGGCGGGGATCATTGCCGTGCTGGTCGAGCGGCGGGCGTACACCCCCGCAGTGCGGGAAGACGAGGCGGTCGGCATGGCGGCGGGCGCGTACATGGGCGGCAGGGTGCCGGTGGTCCTGATGCAGAACTCCGGGCTAGGGACGTCGCTGAACGCGCTGATCTCGCTGAACCTGATCTATCTCCAGCCGTGCCTGCTGCTGATCTCCTGGCGCGGGCATGACGGCAAGGACGCGCCGGAGCATCTCGTCATGGGGCAGGTCATGACCCAAGAGCTTGATCTCGTGCGCATCCCCCATCGCACGCTCAAACCGGAGACTGTCCGCGAAGACCTCGGGTGGGCCGCCCGGATATTCATGACCCAGCGCATCCCGGCCGCCCTGCTGGTCACCAGGGGAGTCCTGTCATGAGGCCGGAAGAGGGCGTGCTCACGAGCCGCGGGCGCGCGATCGGCGCCGTGCTCGGCTTGCTGACCGACGAGTTGGTCGTGGTCTGCAACGGGTTCCTGTCGCGCGAAGCCTTTGCCCTGCGCGACCGGCCGGAGAATTTCTACATGATCGGCTCGATGGGCCTGGCGCCGGCGATCGGGCTGGGTGTGGCGCTGGCGCAGCCCCGGCGGAAGGTGGTGGTGCTGGACGGCGACGGCAACGTGCTGATGGCGCTGGGCACGCTGGCGACGGTGGGCGCGCTCACCCCGAAGAATTTTGTGCACATCGTGTTCGATAATGAAGTGTACGGCAGCACCGGCAATCAGCCGACGATCTCGCGAACCGTTCGTCTGGAGCAGATGGCGAAGGCCGCCGGCTACCAGAACGTGGAACGGGTGCGGGAGCTGGATGACGTGGTGTATGAGGCGAAGACCATGCTGAAGGAAGACGGCCCGAGCTTTCTGCTCGTGAAGGTGTCGGAGTCGGCGGATGACGTGGGGCGGGTCGAGATCGAGCCGGCGGCCATGACCGAGCGATTCCGGACGGCCGCGATGAGAGGAACTGCATCATGATTCTGTTGAACCCCGGTCCCGTGAATGTATCCGAGCGCGTGCGCCAGGCCTTGCTGAAACCGGACATCTGCCATCGCGAGTCCGAATTCAACGACCTGGTTGAAGGCATTCAGGACAAGCTTGTCCGCGCGTTCGCCCCGGCGGGCGGGTACCTGCCCATCCTTCTCACCGGGTCCGGCACGGCCGCCGTCGAAGCGGCCGTCACCTCCTGCCTGCCGCCCGGACGCCGGATCCTCGTTATCAAGAACGGCGTGTACTCGCAGCGGATCGCCACGATCGCCGCCGCGCATAAGATGCAGAACATGGACATCGCCGGCGAGTGGGATCAGCGTTTCGACACGGAGACGGTGCCCGTTGCGCTCCGGCAGAACAAGGCCATCGAGGTGGTGGCCATAGTCCACCACGAGACCGCCACCGGCCTGATCAACCCGGTCAAGGAGATCGGAGCCATTGTCAAGAAAGCTGGCCGTGTCCTGCTGGTGGACGGTGTCAGCAGCCTCGCCGGAGAGGATCTGGATTTCGTGTCCGCCAACGTGGGGCTGATCGTCGGCTCCTCGGGCAAGTGCATCCAGGGTTTTCCCGGCGTCGGCTTCGTCATGGTCCGCCGCGACATCATGGAGCAGATGGTGACCTATGAGCAGCGCTCGGTCTATTTCCACCTGCCCACGTATTACAAGCATCTGGAAGAGGGGTCCATCCCGTTCACGCCGGCGGTGCAGCTTTACTACGCGTTCGACGAGGCGTTGAGCGAACTCCTGGAGGAGGGCGTCCCCACTCGCATTGCGCGCTATTGCAAGGCGGCGCGCCTGATCCGGAACCGCATGCGGGCCATCCGAGTGAAGTTTTTCCTGCGCGAGCCCTTGTGGTCGAACACGCTCACGGCCTTCAACCTGCCGGACGGCGTGCACTATGATCACCTGCACGGTCTGCTGAAGGAGCGCGGATACATCATTTATGCCGGCCAGGCCCAGCTGGCGGACAAGCTGTTCCGCGTTGCCAACATGGGGGCGCTGACTGAGGCTAACATCACGGGCTTTTTGGATGCCTTCGAGGAAGCGCTGCCGGAGGCGAAGAAGCTCGGCGAGGCACGAAGCGGAGAGATGGGCCGCCTGGCCGATGAACGGGTAGAGAAGGCGGAGCGCGAGGCGGCCGAGGCGAAAGCGGCCGAGGAAGCCGCAAAGGCCGAGGAAGAGGCCAGGAAGGCCGAAGACGCCGCCAGGAAAGCCGAGGCGGAGGCCCCGAAGGAGGACGCGGAGGGTTCTGCGGACAAGCCTGAGGTCAAGTCCGGCGCGTAATGCCATGAAGGCCGTGATCCTGGCAGCGGGTGTCGGCAAGCGCCTCGGCGCCGTAACGGGCAATCGCCCCAAGTGCCTTCTCGAAGTCGGGGGGCGGTCGCTCCTGGTGCGGTATCTCGATGCGCTGCTGGAGGCCGGGATCAAGGCGGTCGTGCTGGTGGTGGGCCACCAGCAGGAGCTGATACGGAACGCGGTCGGCGACGCGTATCGCGGTCTGGCCCTTCGCTACATCGTCAACGCTCAGTACCGCCGGGGCAGTCTCTATTCCCTGTGGCTCGCCCGCGCGACGTTCGATGACGACCTGCTGGTCATGGACGCGGATGTCCTGTGCCCGGCCTTGTTCGTGAAGCGGCTGGTCAACTCGCCGCACCCCAATGCCATCCTGATTGATGAAACGGTGCGCCAGGATTCGGAGGAGCGGATGGCGGTCATCCGGGGGGGGCGGGTGATGGCGCTCACGAAGCAGCCGCCACCGAAGCCTGCCGAGCTGCTCGGCGAGGGCGTGGGGTTTCTCAAGGTTACGCGGCGTGACAGCGAGGCGATGGTGGCGGCGATGGAGCCGTTCGTGACGCGGGGCGACCTCGACATGGAATACGAGGACACCTGGGAGGCCTTCTTCCGGGCCGTGCCGGTGGGATACGAGAAGGTCGGCGGCCAGCCGTGGCTCGAAATCGATTTTCCGGAGGACATCGCCCGTGCCGAACGGGAGATCCTTCCGAGGATCACCGAGGCGGAGAAGAGCATAGCATGAGCATCCGGATGGATCAGATTCAGCCGATCATCGACCGGGAGTACGACCATCTCATGGCCGAGCATCCGCACTGGAGCCTGACGAAAGGCGATCAGGATCTGGAACTGGTGGCGCACGCGCTCCGCGTGCTGCTCCACATGAAGACGACGCCGCAGCATCCGGACGAATACCTCGCGCTGGTGGACTGCCAGCACGCGGACGGTGGATGGGGCAAGCTGTCCTCCGAGAAGACGAGCGCTGCGTGGGTGACGGCCTTCTGCGCGCTGATGCTGATCCGCGGCAATTTCTCCCTGAAGAATCCGCGTATCGCCGAGTCGGTCCGCAAGTGCGTCCGCTATTTCCTCGACACCCAGAAGGAGGACGGCAAGTGGTCCGACCCGTCCTGGGCGGACCTGGACGCCGTCAGCCATCCGGTCAGCTTCTTCGACGTCCTGATGGCTGTCGGCCCGACCCTGGTGGATGCGCCGACGATGGCCCGGGTCAGGGACTCCTGGCGCAAGGGCATGAAGTTCATGCTCGAGCGGCAGGATGCCGACGGCGGGTGGTACGATCCGGAGTTTCATCCCACCGGCGTGGAGATCACCGCCCACCTGATCCAGGATTCCATCGTGGCCGATCTGGTTCTGGGCGAGGAGCACAACGTACGGAATTGCTGCCAGAAGGGCGTGATGAAGCTGTTATCGGTGCAGGCCCCCGACGGCTCATGGGACGGGGAGAACGTGGACCATACGATGGACTGCACCCGGTCGATCATGCTGGTCTGCAGCATCCTGGGGACGCGGGCGCAGTGCGATCGGGCGATCGAGCGGGGGCTCGAGTGGATCCTGAAGCACAAGTGCGAAAAGGGATGGCCGGATTTTCCGGGGATGGAGACGAACCTCGAGCGGACCTGTGACGGGCTCGACACGCTCCTCAAGTACAAGGTCTACAGCCAGCCGGTGGCGACGGCGATCGTGAAGCTGTGGGGGTATGCCGCGTGACCTTTCTGGCCAAGGCCTCGGAGATTCCCGATGGGGAGTGCAAGCTCGTCACGGTCAACGGGGTGGATGTTGCGGTGTTCCGCCAGGGTGGCCGTTTCTACGCGCTGAACAATGCCTGCCCGCACCGGCAGGGTCCGTTGAGCAGAGGCACGGTTATGGCGGTGGACGAGGGGGCCGGTTGCTTCGTCCGTTGTCCCATGCACGGCTGGCGGTTTGATCTGGCAACCGGCGACAGCAACGGACGGCCGGCGAACGCGACCGTCTATGCCTTGGACCGGCGGGGCGAGGAACTCTACATTGAGATCTGAGGGCTGATGGAGCATTCCCCGATCGAGAGCGCCGTGATCCTGGCGACGTCCCGGGTCTTCAATCGGCCGGGCGAGCCTTCTCCGGCGCGTCCCCTGACGGACGTCGGCGGGCTCTCCCTGTTTCAACGCACGGTTCTGACCCTGCAGCGCGGCGGCATCTCCCGATTCGTCGTGCTGGCGGGAGATGAGACCGAGGCCTTGAAGCGGCAGCTTCATGGCGATGAGCGCGTCAAGGCCGGGGTGCGGTGGCTGCCGGTTCGCGAATTCCCCCCCGGCGACCCGCGGACGTGGGAGGCGCTCTCGGGCATGTTCGGGGGGCCGTATCTGGTGGCGGGCACGGGCGCCGTGTTCCCGGCGAGTCTTGTCGCGCGCGTGCGGGAAGAGGGCGGAAAAGGCGAGCCGATCGTCGTCGTTGTGCGGGGTCTGGCGGAGCCTGAAGAGCTGCCGAATAGGGTAGGGGCGGTTCGCGAACCGCCCCTACAGGGCGCGGTGGGCATGTCGCAGGCTGCCACCGGAGTCGTCACGGTAGAGGAAGCCGCCACACTTGCGCTCGACGTGGACCTTGCGGCGATTCCCCCGACCTTCACGTCGCCGGGATGGGCTGGTCCGCAGGATGGCGAGTATCCCTTGCAGGCCGCGATCGAGCGGGGAGTCCGTCACGGGCAGGTCCGAATCCTGCCGCTGGGCGGGGACTGGTATCAGGACGTGTGCGCCGAGGGCCCCGCGACTCCGGAGCAGGCCGAATGGGCCTTGCTGCGATCGCTGAAGGGCGGTCTCGAAGGGTTTGTGGACCGGCATTTCAACCGCAAGTGCTCCAAGTGGATCACCCTCGCACTCCTGCAGACGCCGCTCACGCCCAACGGCGTGACCGTGCTGGCCGCGCTGGTCGGCCTACTCTCAGGGGCGGTCTTTGCTCTGGGCGGGTACGCCGCCGGCATTGCGGGGGCGCTGCTCTTCCAACTCTCGGCCATTCTGGACTGTTGCGATGGTGAAGTCGCCCGCCTGAAGTTTATGGAGTCTCCCTTCGGCGAGCAGCTGGACGTGGCCCTCGACAACGTCGTGCACGTCGGTCTCTATGCCGGGATGGGATGGGCCGCATACCAGGCCGGCTGGGGTGTCTTCGCGGTGGTGTTGGGCGGGCTGGCGATCGTCGGCAATGTGGCGGCGTTTGCAGTCGTGCAGCGGGTGTTCCGTGTTCGGGAGAAGCTGGCGGCCCCGCATCGCCGTCGTGTGGAGGCGATCCTGAACCGTCTTGTGAGCCGCGATTTTTCGGTCCTGATCCTGGCACTGGCGTTCCTCGGGCACGTCGAGTGGTTCCTCGCGCTCGCCGCCGTCGGCTCCAATATTTTCTGGCCCGTTCTGGCCTGGCAGCTCCGACCCGTCTCTCCCTCTCGTTGACATGAAGCGGCTCACGCTCGTCCTCCTCTTGCTGGGCGTGGCGGTGCTCTGCGGCCTGGTGCTCCACATCGGCCCGTCCGTGCTGGCCGCGGAGATCGGGAAACTGGGCGCGAACCTCCTCTGGGTCCTGCTCCCCTCGGTCGCCAGTTACGTCCTGGATGCGCTCGGGTGGCGCTGCACGCTGGGGCGTCACGCGGAGAAGGTCCGCTTTGACCGGCTGTTCATGACCCGCATGGCCGGCGAAGCCGTGAACTACACGACGCCGGGCCTGTATCTGGGCGGCGAGCCGATGAAGGCCTACCTGCTGAGCCGCCATCAGGTCCCGCTCGTGGACGGCATGGCCTCGGTCGTCACGGCCAAGACGACGATGACCTTCGCCGAAGTCACCTTCATCATGATCGGGATCGGGCTGAGCGCGGTGCTGCTCGTTCATTCGGGCGACCTGCTGATGCCGGGTCTCGTCGGGCTCGGCCTGCTGGGATTCGGTGCCGGCCTGTTCGTGGCGGTGCAGCGGTTCGGGCTCTTCATCAGCCTCCTCCGGGTGCTGGAACGTCTGGGCGTGAAGATCGCGTGGCTCCAGGCGCGGGAGCACAAGTTGCAGGCGCTGGATGACGCGATCCGTGATTTCTACGTCCGCGACCGGCGCGGGTTCATGTGCTCGTACCTGGCCTTTTTCACGGGATGGCTGGTGGGCGCGGTGGAGGTGTACCTCATCCTCTATTTCCTGGGCCTGCCGGTGGACTGGCCGACGGCAGTGGCCCTCGAGGCGCTGGCCGTGTTCGCCAAGGGCGGGACGGCGTTCATTCCCGGGAGTGTGGGTGGGCAGGAGGCGGGCACCGTGCTTCTGTTTGTGGCGTTCGGCTATACGGAAGCGGCCGGCGTGACGTTCGCGGTCGTGCGCCGTCTCCGAGAGATCGTCTGGATCGCGTTCGGCCTGTGGGCGCTGGCGTTGCAGAGCCGCAGCCCGTCCCCTCCCGAGCCCTGCGGCCGCCCGCCGGTATGACGAGTCTCGCGTCCATTGGGTGGGCTGCGGTCGCGGCGCTCTGCGCGGTCGGGTTCGGCGTCGTCACCGGCGTCTTCAATCCGGGTGAGAAGGTCAACGGACTGTGGCTGGTGGTGGCCTCGGCCTGCTTTTACGCCCTGGCGTACCGGTTTTACGGCCGCTTTCTCGCGCGGCGCGTACTTGAACTGGACGATCGCCGCCTGACGCCCGCGCACCGCCTGAACGACGGCGCGAATTTCCAGCCCACCAACCGGTGGGTCCTCTTCGGCCACCATTTCGCCGCGATTGCGGGCGCGGGCCCGCTGCTCGGCCCCGTGCTGGCCGCGCAGTTCGGCTTTCTCCCCGGATTTCTCTGGCTGGTCATCGGCGCGGTGCTGGCGGGCGCGGTGCAGGACTTCGTCATCCTCGTCGCCTCGATGCGCCGCAACGGCCGGTCGCTGCCGCAGATCGCGCGGGACGAGATTGGGACGGTCACGGGCCTGGCGACGGCCGTCGCCGTGCTGTTCATCGTCGTCGTCGCGCTGGCCGGGCTCGGCCTGGCCGTCGTCAACGCGCTGTACCACAATCCGTGGGGCACGTTCACGCTGGCACTGACGGTGCCGATCGCCTTCTTCATGGGCTTCTATCTCCAGCGCTGGCGGCCGGGGCGGGTCGGCGAAATATCGGCGATCGGCGTCGCGCTGCTGGTGGCGGCGGTCGTTGCCGGGCGGGCCGTCGCGCAGTCGCCCGTTGCGGCCTGGTTCGATCTGGAGCGCGACACGCTTGTATTGTTGCTGGCGGGCTACGGTTTTCTCGCGTCCGTGCTGCCGGTCTGGATGCTGCTGGTTCCGCGGGACTACCTCTCCAGCTTCATGAAGGTGAGCGTGGTCGCCTTGCTGGGCGTCGGCGTGATCGTGATGGCGCCGACGATCGAAATGCCCCGCGTCACCGGCTTCATTGCCGGCGGCGGACCGATCATCCCCGGGCCGATCTTCCCCTTCGTCTTTATCACGATCGCCTGCGGCGCGATCTCGGGGTTTCACTCGTTGGTGGCCTCCGGTACGACGCCCAAGATGATCGACCGGGAATCGCATGCGGTGGTCGGGTACGGCGCAATGTTGGTGGAGAGTTTCGTAGGCGTGATCGCGCTGATTGCGGCCTCGATCCTCGTCCCCGGCGACTACTTTGCGATCAACACCGGGCTCTCGGCGGACGCGTTAGGCGCGCTTGGCTACCCGGTGGTGCACATTCAGGAACTCTCGCGTCTGGTGGAGCAGGAGGTCATGGGCCGGCCGGGCGGCGCGGTCTCCCTCGCGGTCGGCATGGCTTCGATCTTCTCGGCCCTGCCGGGCATGGCCGGTCTGATGGCCTACTGGTACCAGTTCGCGCTGCTCTTCGAGGCCATGTTCATCCTCACCACCATCGACGCCGGCACGCGCGTGGGCCGCTACCTGGTGCAGGAACTGGGAGGCATGGTCTACGCACCGCTTCGGACCATCAACTGGATGCCGGGCTCCATCGGCGCGAGCCTGCTTGTCGTGGGAGGCTGGGGCTATCTGCTGTCCACCGGCACGGTGTCCACCATCTGGCCGATGTTCGGGGCCGCCAACCAGTTGCTGGGCATGCTGGCGCTGTGCGTAGGGACGACGGTGTTGATCAAGATGGGCAAGGCGCGATATCTTTGGGTCACGGCCGTGCCGATGGTCTTCGTCGGCGTCATTACGCTGAGCGGGTCCTACGAACTGCTCGTGCTGTTTGCTCGAAAAGCCGCGAGCGCCGCCGGCGGGGAGGCTGTTGCATTCTATCTGGATGCGATATTGGTCGGGATCGTGGCGGTGCTGGCGATGATCATTCTGGCGGATTCGCTTGCCAAGTGGTATGGGTTCGTGATCAAGAAGAAGCCCTACACGTCAAGCGAGGTGACGGCCGAGGAGGGTGGCATCAACATCCCCGCGGGGCCGTGTTGTTAGAGGAGAGGGGGACTGGAAGGAGAATCACAATGGCTGATCAGAATTCGTTCGATGTGGTGTCGAAGGTGGATATGCAGGAGGCCAAGAACGCGATTGACCAGGCGCTGAAGGAGATACACCAGCGCTTCGATTTCAAGGGCACGAAGACAGAGTTGACGCTGAAGGAGAAGGAGAACGAGCTGGTGATCGTGTCCGACGACGACTACAAGCTCAAGAGCGTCGTGGACATCCTGACGGCCAAGCTCATCAAGCGCAATGTCTCAGTGAAGGCGTTTGCGTTCGGGACCGTGGAGCCCGCGCTGGGCGGAACGGTGCGGCAAACGGCGAAGATTCAGAACGGGCTTGCGATCGAGAAGGCGAAGGAGATCGTCAAGGAGATCAAAGAGGGGAAGTTCAAGGCCCAGGCCCAGATCCAGGGCGATCAGCTGCGGGTGGTGAGCAAGAGCCGGGACGAGCTGCAGGTCGTGATCACGTTTCTCAAGAGCAAGGACTTCGGCGTCGACCTCCAGTACATCAATTATCGCTAGCGTGGACGGCATGGCATTGCGAAGAGCCACGCGGCGAAGCAATCTCGCGAGTCCCGAACCCGTAGGGGCGTATCGCGATACGCCCTCCCCGAACCCGTAGGGGCGGCCCCCCGTGGCCGCCCTTCAGGTGACCCCTCCGCGCCACCCGCCTCAATAAATCCAAGTAACTTTTGCAGTCGAGCCGGTGTCTAACCGGGCAATGAAGGACCTCATACCCACCGAGCGAATCGAACAGGCCATCTTCCTGATCCGTGGCCAGAAGGTCATGTTGGATGTGGATCTGGCAAAGCTCTATGGCGTCACGACGTTTAATCTCAACAAGGCCGTAAAACGGAATCTGGACAGGTTCCCCGACGACTTCATGTTTCAGCTTAATTATCAGGAGGTTAGAAACTTGATATTCCAATTTGGAATATCAAGTTGGGGCGGTACCCGTAAACTTCCAAGAGCTTTTACCGAACAAGGTGTCGCCATGCTCTCAAGCGTTCTGAAGAGCGAGCGTGCGGTGCAGGTGAACATCGAGATCATGCGGGCGTTTGTGAAACTGCGCGAGATGTTGGCCTCCCACAAGGATCTCGCTCTCAAACTGGCTGAGATGGAAAAGAAATACGACTCGCAGTTCAAAGTAGTCTTCGATGCCATCCGCGAGCTCATGACGCCCATAGAACCCCCGCCCAAGCCCCGCCGCATCGGCTTCCGCACGTCGTAGGGGCGAGGCGTGGCTCGCCCTGTATCTTTTCGATCCACCCGCCACCCGCTTCCTTATTCCTCCTGCATGACTTTACGGATGGGGAGTGGTAGGATTCAGACAGAATGTCTCCGGGCCGATTGCGCCGGCGAACGCCCGGCTGTTCCAGGTGACCCCTGGCAGGGATGTCTCGGCGGTCTTCAACGCGATAGAATTCGACGAACCGCAATCCTTCGAGACGCTGCTCATGCATCTCCGCGCCCGCCACCATCGCCTGTCGGCGATCAGGCTCGCGCTCGAAACCGGGACGACGGCCAGGAATAATTAACGTAGGCGAAAGGAGGCTGATATGCCGGATAGCGTATACAAGATCATTGAGCTGGTTGGAACGAGCAAAGAATCGTGGGAGAAGGCGGCGGCGAATGTCGTGGAACGCGCGAGCAAGCACCTCCGGGATCTCCGGGTTGCCGAGGTCGTGCAACTCGACATGCATCTCAAGGACGGCAAGGTGGATGCCTACCGCGCGAAACTGAAGGTCTCTTTCAAGTACGAAGGGTAAATGCCCTGAAAGAGGGCGTATCGCGATACGCCCCTACATCGGATTGAAGAGGGGGACAGGCTCCGGCAGAAGGGAGCCAGTCCCCCCTAGGCCGAGCCTTTCATCTGCGCGTCGAGGAAGTCCTCGTGCTCCAGTTCGACGCCGCAGGCTGTGCAGGCGATGGGCTCGTCTGGAGGGGGAGGAGAAATTTCCTCCTTCTGCATCACGCCGAGGCAGACATGATAGAAATGTCCCCGGGAGTCTTCCTCGTCCAGGGGATCCGCGATATAGGCCAGAACCATGCGCGCAGTGTACCGAACGCGGTGACATGTTCGCAACGCCTTCTCAATATATCCGGGCGACTCAAGAGGGTGCTTGATTCTTCCCCGAAACACGTCTATTCTAAACCGGTTTCCTTGTTGCAATTGGAGTCCGTCATGTCGCGTGTACTAGCTGTCTTGCTCCTAGTCTCTGTTTTCATCGGGGGATGCGCCCCGTCGAACAAGCACGGCGCGCCCCGCGAAGCGTTCGACAAGGCCGAGGCTGAAAATCAGGCCATCAAAAAGGAACTGGCCCAGGCCTTGGCGGAGAGCAAACGGCTCCAGCAGGAGGTGGCTTCGCTCAAGGCCGCCAAAGAAGCGGAAAAAACCGCGCTCGCCGTCAAGGCCGAAGAGCAGGCGATTGCGCTCCGGCGGATGGAGGCCTTGAGGACGCCGCCGCCTGCGGTGGAGCCGGAAAGGGAGAAGCCTCCGCGGACTCTGGAAGCCGCCCTCAAGGACGAGATGGCCAATGGAAATGGAGCCATCCGACAGGGGGATGGGGTGGTCACCATCGAGCTCCTGGAGCCGGCCCTCTACTATAATTCCTCGTCGGCCACCATCAGGCCGGAAGGGCTGAAAGTGTTGAAACGGATCGCCGACGTCCTCAAAGGCGGCGCCGACAAGGAGGTCAGAGTCGAGGCCCATACCGACGTGATGATTCAGACCACACGGTTTCCCTCCACTATGGCCCTCTCGGTCGCGCGGGCCAACGGCGTGCTCCGTTTCCTGAAGACCCAGCATACGGCCGGCTCGGGGGGGATGTCCGCCGTCGGCTACGCGGAGGCCCAACCTGCCAAGCCCGGCGACAGCTCGCAATCCCGGAACAGACGGGTGGAGATCATCGTCCACTCCAAATGATGCGCGGGCTGCTCGTTCTCCTCGTCGTGCTGCTCTCGCTGCCGGGGCCCGCCGCGTGGGCTGCCTGCCAGGTGGAACGGGAGATCGCCGGCGAGCCCGGGCTGTTTGTTCGCCACGTCAGTCCGGATTGCTCCAAACCGGAACGCGCTGCGCAGGCCGTCCAGGCCGCGGAAGTCCTGCAGGCGCTGAAGGCCGGCAGGGGCGTGTCCATAAGGAATGCCGTCGTCTCCGGCGATCTCCTGCTCACCCAGTTGCCTGCTGTGCCCGTGGCGTCGCCGCCGGGGTCGGCGATGGGGTCAATTGTACTGCCGGACTCTGTGCGTGCCGACCTTTCGCAGTCCCGTGTCACGGAGGTCCGCGTGATCCGGGGCCTCTTCTCCATCCGGGATTCGGTCGTTGACGGCATCCTGGACACCCAGCTCAAGCCCGACATGGTCGAGCATCGGATGCTGGGTGACATGGTGGTCATCCAGGGGCCGGTTGCGTTCCGGGGCACCACCTTCACCAGGACAGTGGACCTCTCCAGGACGATTTTTCTGGGGCCGGTCGAAAGCGACCAAGCGGTCTTCCTCGGGGAGGCGCTTTTTCTCTCCTGCATTTTCGACAAGAAGGCGACGTTCGAGAAAACCGCCTTTGCGGGCAATACCCGCTACTACCAGACGGTGTTTCACGAGCCGGTGACGTTCCTCCGCGCGGGCTTCAACGGATTGACGAATTTCCTCTCCGTCACGTTCAGGAAGGAGTCGAGCTTTTCGCGCGCCTATTTCAAGTTGGGCACCGGCTTTTCGGGGAGCAGGTTCGAAGGGATCTCCGACTTCTCCGAGTCCCTGTTCGAGAAGAACGCCTTCTTCACCCATGCCGTCTTTGCCGCGGACACCTATTTCCGCCGCGCCACCTTCCGCGGGGAGGTCAATTTTTCCGACGCCGACTTCAAGGCCAAGGACGACTTTGCCAAGGTGTTCTACCAACAGGAGCCGAACTTCACCCGCGCCAAGTTCGCCAGCCCCCGTTCGTCCGTCGGATTTGAGAACCCCGTCCTGCTTGCCATCGTCGCCGGGGCGTTGGTCGTCTTCCTCATCGCCTTCATCGTGATCCTGAAAAAGGGGTAGGGCGGGTTTCCCACAATATCTTGACAGAGGGCTTGCCTTCACCGCTAAATCTGGTATATTTAGTGGCCTATGGCCGAACCTCTCGACCGCGGAACGGACATTCTGGATGCTGCCTATCGCGTCCGCCTGGACGAGTTCGAGGGCCCGCTCGACCTGCTCCTCCACCTGATCAAGAAGAATGAGATCAATATTTACGATATCCCGATCGCCGTGATCACGAAGCAGTACCTCGACTACATCAGCCTGTTGAAGTATCTCAACCTGGAAGTCGCCGGGGAGTTTCTGGTGATGGCGGCCACGCTGATCCATATCAAGTCGCGGATGCTGCTGCCGGTGGAGACCGACGGGGACGAGGACGAAGACGGCGGGGAGGATCCCCGCGCTGAACTGGTCCGCCGGCTTCTGGAATACAAGCAGTTCAAGGAAGCCGCCGCGGAGCTGGTCGAGCGGGGACAGCAGTGGCGGGAAGTCTTCGGCCGCCCGGCGTTTTGCGAGACGGCTCCTGCGCGCCTGCCGGAAGAGATTGACGACATGCCCCTGGACATGACCCTGTTCGATCTGGTGGACGCTTTCCAGGACATCGTCCAGCGGACGCCGGTGAAGGCGCTCCTCGAGGTGACGTCGGATCACCTGACGGTCAAGGACCGGATGAATTACATTCTGGAGCGTCTGGAATACGAGGCCGCGATTCCGTTCGCGTCCCTGTTCGTGCCCGAGGAAGGGCGGCTGGTCGTGATCGTGACGTTTCTGGGGCTGCTGGAGTTGGTCCGGATAAGGTTGATTCGGGCATATCAGTCAGAGGCCTTCGGGGCCATCCTCCTGTCGCGGGCGTTCCTGCCGGCGACGGCTGAGGATGCTGAATCAGAGGAGACTGAACTATGATGACAGCGGCAACGGAAGAAGCTGGGCTGGAGTGCAACAGCAGCCCCCTGTCGGGCCTGAAGGGGATTGTAGAGGCGATTCTCTTTGTCTCGGGCGAGCCGATCTCGGTGGATCGGCTGCAAGGCGTGGTGGAAGGCGTCTCCCGAGCGGAACTGATGAGCGCGCTGCGGGCGCTCCAGGCGGACCACGCGGTGGAGGGCCGCGGGCTTCAGGTGGTCGAAGTCGCCGGCGGGTTCCAGATCGCGACGCGTCCCGACTGCGCGCCCTGGATCAAGCGGCTGGAGAAGGCCAAGGCCGGCGCCAAGCTGTCGCGCTCGGCGATGGAGACGCTGGCGATCGTCGCCTACAAGCAGCCCCTGGTCCGCGCCGAAATGGAGCAGATCCGGGGCGTGGACACCGCCGGAGTGCTGAAGACGCTCCTCGATCGCCGGCTGATCCGCATTGTCGGCCGGAAAGACATCCCCGGCCGTCCCATCATGTACGGCACGACCAAGCAGTTCCTGCAGGCGTTCGGTCTCAAGGACCTGGCCAGCCTCCCGGCGCTCCGGGACATCAAGGATCTCAAGGAAGCCGAACAGTGCATCCTGCTGAACGTGGACCCGGAGGTGGAAGAGGGGTCTTCAGAGCAGGTCCACGAAGCTGTGGTGCACGGCTAAGAGTTTTTCCTCGGCAGGTTTTGGCTACCGGTTGCCGGCCGCGACGCGTTTGGCCAGGCGATGGGCGAGCCGTATCATGGCGGGGGAGCGATCGGCGGGGTCGAGCAGGACGTTTAGCACATGGAGCCGGCTCTTGTCGGATGTGGCCGACTGCAGCGCCTGGATCAACTCGCCATGGGTGGCCACCTTATAGCCGACGCCTCCTCCGATCAGCTCGCAGATCTTCTCGTACCGCCACTCGTGGATGTCGTTGAACGGCCCGTCCAGAATCTCGCGCTCCGTCGAATAGCCCCGGTTATTGAGGATGATTACGATCGGTGTCTGGCCGTAGCGCACACAGGTGGAGAGCTCCGATCCGGTCATCTGGAACGCGCCGTCGCCCACCAGCACGACGGGACGGAGCGACGGGTCCGCGAATCCTGCCCCTACCGCCGCCGGCACCGCGAAGCCCATTGACGTGTAGTAGGCCGGCGAAATGAAGTCGGTCCGCCTGTGGACGCGCAAATCGGCACCCGCGAAGAGGGATTCGCCGATGTCGGCGATCACCAGCATCGTTTCATCCAACAAACCTTCCAGGTGGCCGAAGAGTCCTTTCAGCGTCGCGGGCTGATGAGGGGCCGGCAACTCAGCAGGCTCGATGACGTGGGCCGGCAAGGGGCGGGACGGGAACGACGGCATGGGTGCGGCTACCAGCGCCCGCACGAAGTCCTCGAAATACACCCCTTCGTACCGGTGATGCTTGATGGTAATGGCGTCCGCGGTCGCGTGTACGGTGCGGCCGGTCTTTATCAGGGGCGAATCGGCGCCGAGTTCTTCCAAGTCCGTCAGGATTGAGCCGAGCATCACGAGACAATCCGATTCGTTCACGAATTTCTGGACCTCATCGCGGCCGATCCACCCGCCGTATACACCGACGAAGAGCGGATGGTCCTCCCGGATGACGGATTTCCCAAGGAGCGTCGAAACGACCGGGATGTTCATTCGTTCTGCCAGACACGACACCTCATCCTGGAGATGAAAGCGGTGAACTTCCGCGCCGACGAGAAGCACCGGGTTTTTCACCGAGGCGAGCATCTCTCGCACCTCTGCCACAGCTTCCGCTAGGGCGGCAGGGTCGCTGGACTCGCCCGGATCGGCGTGCGGGCGGGGCGACGCGTTGATCGGCGCGTGGACCAGATCGCGCGGGATTTCAAGATAGACGGGGCGCTTGTAGCGCATCAATGCCGCCAGCGCGCGGTCGATCTCGCGCTCTGCCGTCAGGGGATCGTCCAGAATGACGGCGGCCACGGTGACTTTCTCGAACACTTCCTTCTGGGTCGTGAAGTCGCGGACCATGTGATGCAGGAGCGGGTTCTTCACGCGCTCGGAGAGCCCCGGAGAGCCTGAGAGCACTACCACGGGCGACCGCTCTGCGTACGCGCACGCCACGGCGTTGACGGTATTCAATCCGCCGACGCAGTACGTAACGCAGATCCCGCCGATTCCGTGGATCCGGGCGTAGGCGTCGGCGGCGTGGCCGGAACTGTCCTCGCGCGTCATCCCGACGTGCTTGATGGGGGATGCTTCGATGAGCTGGAACAGGCTGAGGACGTAGTCGCCGGGAATGCCGAAGATGTGCCGCAGTCCCAGCCTGTACAAGCGGTCCAGGAGCGTCGAGCCGATTGTCCTGCGGTCGATCATGCGGGGTCCTCCTTCCTAGAATCTATCCCTGGAGGGCGCCGAAAGTCCAGCCGAGCGGGACGGCCCCGGCAACCGGTCTGCGCGGATTGGTTTCCTATGGAACAGGGACGGGAAACCCGCTACAATCCCTGATGTCGTTTCTCACCAGGGGCGCCTATGGACCTCAAAGAGCCCATCGACAAGCTGGCGATACCGCCGACGCGCTTCACCAGCGGGTTAAAGTTTCCCGATCCGGCCGCGATACGGCTGTACGACGATACACTGCGGGACGGGGAGCAGATGCCCGGCGTGGCGTTCTCGCCGGGCCAGAAACTGGAACTGGCCAAACTGCTCTCCGAGGTCGGCGTCCACGTCATTGACCCGGCCTTCCCGGCGGTGTCCGAATCCGACCGTCACGCGCTCCAACTCATCGTGCAGGCGCAGCAGCGGGGCGAGATCCGGAAGGACATCGAAGTCCTGGCCATGTGCCGGAGCCTCAAGGAAGACATCGACGCGGTCGTGGATACAGTCAGGGCCGTCGGCGCCAGGCCGGACGACGTCAGCGTCCTGGTGCTCTCGACCCTGTCCGACCTCCACCTCAAGTACAAGCTCGGGAAGACGCTGCTGCGCCGCGCGGGCCAGCCCGAAGGCCAGTGGCTGGACCGGCCGGTGGACTACTACCGCGAGCAGAACCTCGACTTTATCACCAGCGCCATCCGTTACGCCCGCGAGCGCGGATTCTCGCGCGTCGAGTTCGCCGCCGAGGACGCCTCGCGGTCGGACGTGACGTACGGCGAGGTCTGGGCCAGGGCCTGCGTCAAGGCCGGCGGCACCCGCATGTGCTTCTCGGACACCTGTGGCGTGTTCACGCCGGAGGCCGTGGACCACTACATCCCGCGGCTTGTGAAGGTGCTGGGCGAGGTCCCCATGACGGCGCACTTCCACAACGACTTCGGGTTGGGGGCGATCAACACGGTGCGGGCTATCAGCCACGGAGCTCTGTACGCGGGCGTGACGGTCAACGGCATTGGCGAGCGCGCGGGCAACACGCCCCTGCATGAGTTCGTCATGGTGCTCAAGATGCTCTACGGCGTGACGATCCCGGGATTTCGCTACGACCTGCTGACTGAACTGCGCCGCAAGATCGAGCTATATTCCGGCATCCCGATGCAGCCGCACGAACCGATCGTGGGGGAGGGCGTGTTCAAGCACGAGTCCGGCATCCACACCGCTGCGATCGCGATTCATCCCGCCATCTACCAGTTCATCCCGGAGGAATCCGTCGGGGGGGAGCATCGCTTCATTTTCGGCAAGCACAGCGGCGCCGCCGCCGTCGAGACCGTCCTGGCCAAGCACACCGGGACTTTACGGGAGCACGGCGTGGAGATCAGCCCCGATCTGGTGAAACACGTCCTCGACCGCGTCAAGACGATTCGCGAGGCTCTGCTGCCGGAGAAGGGCTACCCCGAGGCCATCGACGGGCACTACCGCCACTATTACTCCCTGGGGCTTTCCGAGGAACGCATCGTTGAATTGGCGTTGGAAGCCCACGCCGCCCGCAAGGCGTCGTGAGATGAGCGATGCGCCTGCGCTGATCCTGCCTGAAAAGTCCCGCGCCATCGGCAATGATCTCCGCCGCAGGCTCGGCGCCGACAAGGTCAAGGACGACTTTCCGACCATCACCGCCTACTCGGTCGACGCCAGCATCTATAAGGTAGTCCCGAAGGCCGTTGTCCAGGCCGAAACCGAGGACGACATCGCCGCCACGGTGGCCTATGCGATGGCAACCGGCGTGCCGATCACGCCGCGGGCGGCAGGCACCAACCTGACCGGCTCGGCCGTCGGCGAGGGGATCATTCTCGAGTGCGGCCGCATGAACCGGATTCTCGAACTGAACGTTGAGGAGAAATGGGTGCGGGTCCAGCCCGGACTGAACCTCACCGAATTCAACAAGAAGCTCGAACCCCATGGCCTGATGTTCGGGCCCGATCCCTCCAGCCGCGACATGTGCAAGCTCGGCGGCATGCTCTCAAACAATTCGGCCGGCCCGCACACCCTCCGCTACGGCTCCGTGAAGGACAACGTCCACGCTATCCGCATGCACCTTGCCACCGGCGTCTGGCTGACGGCCGAAGCCCTGGCCGACGGCGATCCGGCGACCGACGCATTCCTGTCCTCCCATCCGTCGCTCGCCGAAACCTTCGCCATGGTCAGAAAGCATGCCGACCTCATCCGGAGCAAAAAGCCCACCGTCAGCAAAAATAGCACCGGTTATAACCTGTTTGGTCTGGTGGATGGCCTGGAGCAGGGGATCGTGGATCTGCCGAAACTGTTTGTGGGGAGCGAGGGGACGCTGGGGGTCATCAGCGAGGCGACGTTCAAGCTCGTGGACAAGCCGAAGACGACGGCCACCGCGCTCATTCATTTCCGCCATCTGGAAGAAGTGGGACAGGCCGTCTTCGATCTCCTGCCGTTGACACCGATGGCGCTGGAGGTGATGGATGGCAACACGCTGAACCTGATCAATCGCTCGGCCCACGGCGTACCGGCAGATGCAGCGGCGACGCTCTTGGCGGAATTTGATGGCGGGCTGGGGCTGTCCATCACCGAGATTCTGGAGCGCGTCAAGGCCATCTGCCGGAAGTACCGTCTGTGCCAGGATCCCACGATTGCGGTCGAGAAGGAGCACCAGGAGCAACTCTGGAAGGCTCGCAACGCGCTCTACCCGACGCTCTACCGCTACGACGCGAAAAAGAAGCCGATCAACTACGTGGACGACGTCGTCGTGCCGGCCGATCGGATCGCCGAGCTGGTGCAGTATCTCTCCGCGTTCTTCAAGGGGCAGGGCGTGAACGTGGCCATCTTCGGCCACATCGGCAACGGCAACGCCCACATCGTCCCTTTGCTGGACGTCAACGACAAGCACGACTTCGAGGCGATGGTCGCGGGCTATCACGAGATTCACCAGACCGTCATCACGCGCTTCGGCGGGTCCATCTGTGGCGAGCATGGGGACGGGCGCGTGCGGGCGGAGTTCGTGCGCAAGTACTTCGGCGAGGAGCTGTACGCGCTGTTCACACAGGTCAAGTCGGCCTTCGACCCGGCGCGCGTGCTCAATCCCGGCGTGAAGATCAGCGATACGCCTTTCACGGAGCACATCGACTACGTGCGGCTCTCCAAGCCCTGCGCGACCTGCGCCAAGTGCAACTCGGTCTGTCCGGTCTACGACGTCTTCCAGACGGAGGACATGAGCTCGCGGGGCTGGTTCGAGATCGTGACCGCGCCGGGCTACGAGTACCTTAATTCAAAACGGGTAGTGGAAGCCTGCGTCAACTGCAAGTCCTGCCGGACGATCTGCCCCGCCGGCGTGGACGTGTCGGATCTGATCATGCAGAAGCGGGCCGAGCATCCCAACAGGCTCGCCGGGGCCGTCTTTGCCTGGCAGGGGATGCCCGCGCTGTTCGAACCGTTTATCAAACTGATGGGCCGCACGCAGGGACTCTGGGATCGCCCATTGCCGCGCAGGACGATGGAGCGGGCGCTGGCGCCGTTCATGCGGCAACTCGCTTCGACGGCGCGGCTGCCGGCCGACATGATGCTGCCGAAGCTGGCGCCGCAGTTGCTGCGTGAGCGATATGCGGCATTGACGGAAGAACAGGGACATCGCGGGCCGGTCGCCTACTTCCATGGTTGCGCGGCCAACTACTTTCAGGATGGCGTCGGCGATGCCGTGATTGCGGTCCTGCGAAAGAACGGCGTCGAGCCGGTGTTGCCGCGTCAGAAGTGCTCCGGTACGCCGATCGAGACATATGGCCACGTGGATCGCGTGAAAGACTATGCCCGCTTCAACGTCGAGTCTCTCAGCCGGTACGACACGATCGTCACCGGCTGCGCGTCCTGCACGTTGAGTCTGAAGGACTATCCGAAGTGGTTTCAGGGGGAGGAACGGAAACAGGCTGAGGCGGTGGCGGGGAAGGTGCGGCATGTGTCGGAGTTTCTCGCGGGTGAAGGGTTGAAAGCCGCGCCGACAAGGCCCTGCCGGAAAACCGTGACCTATCATTCCTCCTGCCATCTGCGGGCGGCCGGCGTGAGCAAGCCGCCGCGTGACCTGCTCAAGCGGATTCCCGGCGTCACGTTCGTCGAGATGCGGGACGCCGACCGCTGCGCCGGCGGGGCGGGGACGTTCTGTGTGAAGGACTACGCCACTTCACAGAAGATCTTCGAGCGCAAGCGCGCGGCGATTCGCGACAGCGGGGCGGAAGTCGTGGCCACCTCGTGCCCGGCCTGCATGATTCAACTCAGGAACGGCCTGCGCGGCGAAGTGGAGGTGCGCCACATCGCCGAATTGTTGAACGAGGCCTATGAAGAATGAACCCCTCCGAATGTAGGGGCGGGATTTATCCCGCCCGTCTTGGGCGCAATGAATTGCGCCCCTACGAGTGGTAATGTCCTTCAAGCCGAAGAAATCCGACTTCGTCTTTGTCGGCCTGGTGATTGCCGTCGTCGTCTTCGTCACGCTGTTGCCGAGCCCTCGCGACAACAACCCGCCCACTCCCAACGACCTGGCCCACCACGGCATCAAGCTGGAGAAGGACTGCCTGGCCTGCCATGTGAAAGGCGGGGAGCGCCCGCTGAAAGAGCGGCATCCCAAGCGCCAGGACTGCTTTAGATGCCACCGCTCAGGGATTTAATTTAAGGGACTTGACAATCAGGGTTTGATCCAGTAGAGTGTGCACTGTCAGAGCCGAGACGGTCCGGCGGCGATGATGGTAACCATACTCCGGACCCGCGATCGCATCGCGATCAGGTCCTGTCTGGAGCAGCTTCCTTCCCGATTCTGACTCCCCTCAGTTTTCTGAATCCGTGACAATGCGATCCACACCGAAAGGATAGTTTTGTGCATACGACTGTTCACAGCAGTTTCAACAATCTCGGCTTGTCTGAGGCCATCTTGCGCGACATTGTGAAGATGGGGTTTACGGAGCCGACGCCCATTCAGGCCCAGGCCATCCCGCCGGGCATCGCCGGACGGGACGTGCTCGGATGCGCGCAGACCGGCACCGGCAAGACGGCGGCTTTTGTGATTCCGATGGTCGAACGCCTGGCCGCGGGGCCGAAGGGGCATCCGCGGGCCTTGATCCTTGCGCCGACGCGCGAACTGGCCATTCAGATACAGGAGACCATCGACAAGCTGGGCCGTAGCCAGCGCATCTTCGCGACGACCGTCGTGGGCGGCGCCGACATGAACGCCCAGATTCGCGGCTTGCGCCAGCGTCCGGACATCATCGTGGCGACGCCGGGCCGTTTGCTGGATCATATGTGGAACGGGACCATCAGCCTGCTGAAGATGCAGATCCTGGTGCTGGACGAAGCCGACCGCATGCTGGACATGGGGTTTGCGCCCCAGATCAACCAGATATTGGAAGCGCTCCCTGAGGAACGGCAGACGCTGCTCTTCTCTGCCACGATGCCGACGGATGTGGCCGATCTTGTGCGGGCCAGCGTCAAGGATCCCGTGCGGGTCACGATCGGAAAGTCGGCGACAGCGGCCGATCGGGCCGAGCAGGCCCTGCATCACACGACACGGGAAGACAAGACGAAGCTCCTGCTCTCCCTGCTCGATGCGGATCGCGATTCGGTCCTGGTGTTTACGCGCACGAAGCATGGCGCCGATCGGCTGGGACGGGCGCTCGGCAGCGCCGGCCACAAGGTGGCGACCATTCACGGTGACCGGAGTCTCTCGCAGCGGCGGGCGGCGCTGGAAGGGTTCAGGCGGGGCACGTTCCGGGTCCTCGTGGCCACGGACGTTGCGGCTCGCGGGATCGACGTGGCCAATATCGGGCACGTCGTCAACTACGATATGCCGAACTCGCCGGAAGATTACATCCACCGGATCGGCCGGACTGCCCGCGTAAAGGCGAGCGGCAGGGCCACGAGTTTCATCACCTCGGAAGACCACATAGGGTTGCGGGCTATAGAGAAGCTCCTGGGGCAGCCGATTCCGCGGGCGGCCGGCAGCGCGGCGCCGGCGCATTCTGCACCGCCCGTGCACAACCCTCGGCACAATGGACAGCGAGACGCCAGGCCGGGACAGCCCTCCGGGTTCAGACCCAGACGGCCAGCCCACGCCAGGCAGTCTCACGGGGCGTAAGTCAGGTCCTTACGTCGCGAACGGCCTCCCCGGGGAAACCCGCGGAGGCCGTTCTGTTTTCCGCGGTGGACGACGGAACGGGGGCTACAGCAGCTCGACGGTCCCGTCGTCGGCATTCACCCTGATGCGGCGGCCGGAATCGATGCGCGTGGTGGCGTCCTCGACGCCGACGATGGCGGGCAGGCCGATCTCGCGCGCGACGACCGCGCCGTGGCTTAGCACACCGCCGACCTCGGTGATCAAGGCGCCGGCCGTGAAAAACAGCGGCGTCCAGGCGGGATCGGTGTAGCGGGTAACCAAGATCTCGCCCGGGCGCAGGTCGGCGTGGTGCGGGTCCGTGATCACGCGCGCGATACCCTCGGCGAGACCGGCCGAGACCGGGGTCCCGTGCAGCAGGCGCGAGCCGGGCAGCGGCACGGTCAGGACGGTCGTGCCTTCGATGTCGCTGGAGCCGACGATCAATGAGGGCGGGCGGAGCGCCATCCAGTCCCGCCATTTCTGCGCGCGCGACTCCAGCAGGGCCGGCGTCCACGTCACCGCTCCCGATTCAGCCCATGCGTGCATCTCGTGCAGCCGCAGCCAGAAGACGTCATCCGCGGTTTTGAGATGTCCGGATGAGGCCAGCCGGCGGCCCAGCTCGCGGTATACCCGCCGCGCCTGTTCGAGTCCCAGCAGCCAGGTGTATTTCATGGCTTCCCGGAACGGCAGCCACAGGATGTACCGTTTGTAGAGCCACTGGAAGAGGCTGCGCAGCGGAAAAGGAAGCCCCGCCCGAATGGCCGCCGCGGCGGCTTCCCGTCGGCGCATCCCTTCGGCCATCATGTCCGGAGGGGTCGGCGTTCCAGATGGATGCCGCAGGTAATTGGTGACCGACTGTAAAAGGAATGTCGGGTCCTCCCGCCAGCGCGGCGTCGTGATGTCCAGTTCCACTTCGCCCCGATGTCCGTGCAGGGCAAGAAAGTCTTCGAAGCTGGTCCACCAGCGGCGTCCTCCTTCCATTGCCTTGAGTCTATCCGCCAGTTGGTCGGGTGTGGTTTTTTTGAACACGTCGGCCAGCGGGCGCGCGTCCTGCGCCAGAGCCCAGAGGTCGAGCGAGATGGTGGTCGTAGGATTGTAGGGGATGCCCTTCGAGAGGTCATCGAGCAGCTCGGGTGGCACGCGATCGGCGAGCAACCGATGAAGGGTTGTATGCAGGAACATGGCCAGACCAAGGTGCCGCAGACCGTCTGTGGTCGGGTCCGATTCGTCGTCGAACTCGCGGTTCAGGTCCGTGAGCAGGACTGGAGGGGAGTCCTTGTCGAGCGGGCGGCGGATTAGCTCGCGCAAGCGTTCGGTCGTGCGCGTATAGGCGTCGCGCAGCTCGGTCGGCGTGCGGAGGCGGAACAGCCACCACAGCGAGCGCAGGCCCATGCGGGCGTAGGCGAGGTGCAGCGTGAGCTTTGCGAGAAAGGGGATCGGGACGGGGTTCAGTCTCTTGGCCCGCACCAGGTCCGCGATGGCCTTGCCCTTGGTCCGGTCCACCGCCTCCAACACATCAAGATGGTAGGCGATACCCGGCAGGTTGATGTAGGCCGAGAGGTCCATGTAGGGCCGGCCGGCGACGAACGCGATGGGATTGAGGTTGTGGACGAGCGGGTCGTGGCGGCTGAGTCCGGCGACCTGCCCGCCGAGCGTCGGACCGATGTAGCGGGCGAGGCCGTCGTGCGCGAGGGGTTTGGCGACGAACGGAAAGACTTCGCCGAAGTTGATGTCCGACAGTACGCCGTCGGCCTGCCCCTGCGCCCACCTCGCCGTCCGTTCGACGGGCCAGTCAGTCACGCCTACTCGCCGCCGAGGACGCCGATTTTGCGGTATTTCTTGGTGCGCCGGCGGAGGAGTTCCTCGAGCGGAAGCTCGAGCATTTCGCCGAGGTGCAGCGCGATCGCCTTCTTCACGGCGTCGCACATCGCCATCGGGTCCCGGTGGGCGCCTCCGGGCGGCTCGGGCAGGATCTCGTCGACCACGCCCAGACGGAGCAGGTCCTCGGCGGTCATCTTGAGCGCCTCCGCCGCGTCGGGGGCCTTCTTCGGATCGTTCCACAGGATCGCCGCGCAGCCTTCCGGGGAGATGACCGAGTAGACGGCGTTTTGCAGCATCAGCAGCCGGTCGGCCACGCCGATCGCCAGCGCCCCGCCGCTGCCGCCCTCGCCGATGACGACGGAGACGATCGGGACCTTGAGGGAGGCCATGGTGAAGAGATTGCGGGCGATGGCTTCGGCCTGGCCGCGCTCCTCGGCGCCGATGCCCGGATAGGCGCCCGGCGTGTCGATGAGCGTGATCACCGGCTTGTTGAATTTCTCGGCCATGCGCATCAGCCGCAGGGCCTTG
>Ga0163199_1000343_pt1 | contig 29375 bp, 26 predicted proteins | sample PL_2010_150m_FD_113537 | JGI IMG/M metagenome (GOLD analysis project Ga0163199, IMG submission 113537) | Freshwater microbial communities from Powell Lake, British Columbia, Canada to study Microbial Dark Matter (Phase II) - PL_2010_150m | ecosystem: Environmental > Aquatic > Freshwater > Lake ...
ATCTGAGAGACCGCCCCACGCGCTTCTTCGAGTGACCCGGATGCCAGCGCCTGCCTGACCGCGCGCGCGTGGTCCGCCAAGTCCCGCGCCGCGAGCGTCGTAAAGGCCAGCACCACCTCGACCCCTTGGCCAATGACCTCATGGAGCCGGCCCAACTGGTCGATCGCGAACCAAGCCGCTCCATAGGAGGCCGCCGGCAGTCCCACCGCCAGCACGATCCCGGCCATGCGCTCGCACATGCGAGTGGACAGGACCGGGCGGATGCTCCGTTCGTACCCAGCGATCACCTGACCCATCAGGCGAACCGGATGGGGCAGCCAGCGGGGATCGCCGGCCACGGCATCGAGGACGCAGGCCACAAGGAGCGCGCCGGCGTTCATCCTGCCTTCACGAGTAGCGGGCCCAGCAGCAGGAACAGAACCTCCGCCACCTCGTTGGTGGCGCCGAGTGTGTCGCCGGTAACGCCGCCACAGAGACGGCGGGAGTGCGCGCTCACGGCGCGAGCCGCGAGCGCCGTGACGGACAGGCTCACTACCGCGCCAACGGGTCCAATGGCGAAGACCAGCGCCGTGGCCAGCCACACAGTTGCAATCAGTACATGGTAAGTCTTCAGGTTCTGGAGGAACGACTCCGCGAGTCCGCCTTCCGCTCTCGCATAGGGCACGGCGACGGCGCCCACCACCATCGCCCAGCGCCCGACCGCCGGCATACAGAGTAGGATCGGGAGACGGTCCGGTTCCGGGAGAGCCGCCAGCCCCGCATAGCGGAGCCCCAACGCAAGGATCAGCCCCGTGGCCCCGATTGCGCCGATACACCCGTCCCGCATGATCGCCAGCCGCTCGTCCGGCGTGCGGCCGCCCGCCCATCCATCCAGCGTATCCGCCAATCCGTCCTGATGGAGCCCCCGCGTAACGGCCACCAGCATCACGATGAGCAACGCGTCCAGCACGACCCTGGCGACCAGTCCGGAGAGTAGCCACGCCATCAGGGCCAGCACGCCTCCCAGGAGGAGCCCCACGACCGGATACCAGGCCATCGACGCCGCCAACTCGGAGGGCGCGGGATTGTGATGGGCGCGACTCACGGGCACGGCCGTCAGAAACTGCCAGGCGATCACGAACGGGCGGACGATCCCGGTGTTCACGACAGTCGTTCCGACACGCCGGCTTCGCCAAAGGTCGCCATGCCCGTGAGGATCTTGATCGCCGCATGAACGAGACTGATGGCCAGGCACGCGCCGGTCCCTTCCCCCAGTCTGAGATCCAAATCCAGTAACGGCCGAAGCGCCAGCCGTTTCATCACGGCCTGATGTCCACGCTCGACGGAGAGATGGGAGGCGATCAAGTACTCGCGACAGAGGGGGGAAAGTCCCGCGGCGATCAATGCCGCCGCGCCGGAGATAAACCCGTCGAGGACCATCGGACGCCGGCAGGCCGCGCCGCCCAAGATCAACCCAGCCAGGCCTGCGATCTCAAAGCCTCCGACTTTCGCGAGGACAGCGAGGGGGTCGGTCGCGTCCGGTTGCCGGTTGCTGAGTGCCTGCTCGATCACGGCCACTTTGCGCGCCCAGCCGGCTTCGTCGATGCCGGTCCCGCGACCGGTGACGGCCGCGACTGATTCACCAGTCATCACCGCTGTGATCGCCGCGCTCGCCGTGGTATTCCCAATGCCCATATCACCCGTCCCCAGGAGGCCAAATCCTTCGTTTGTGGCCTCGACCGCCAGGCTCACGCCGATCTCAACCGCACGAATCGCTTGCTCGCGGGTCATGGCCGGCTCGCGCAGAAAGTTTTTCGTGCCATGGGCGACTTTTCGGTGAATCAGCCCCGGCAGTGGGCCGAACTCATGCGCCACGCCGATATCCACGACCCGCACCTCCGCGCCCACGTGCGACGCGAGGATGTTCACTCCCGCGCCACCCCTGAGGAAGTTCAGGACCATCTGCGCCGTGACCGCTCTGGGATAGGCGCTGACCCCTTCGTCAGTCACGCCATGATCTGCCGCGAAGGTAAAGACCGCCGCGCGGGGGATCGACGGCCGCTCCTCGCCCGTGATCGCGACATAGCGGGCGGCCAGTTCTTCCAGGCGTCCAAGACTTCCAAGCGGCTTTGTCAGCCGGTCGAGCCGACCCTGTGTCCGGCTCAGGCAGGCCTGGTCGACCGGGCGAATCGTCTTGATTGCGTCCTGCAACGTCATCCGCGCTCCTTCGGCTTCAGACGTATGGGTAAACCCGCCACCACCAGGTACACTTCGTCAGCGTCCTTCGCCAATTGCTGGTTGACCTGACCGGCCAGATCACGAAAGCGACGCGCGCCCGCATCCATGGGGACCAGTCCGAACCCGAGTTCATTGGAGACAACGACCACCCGCGCCGTGGTCATCCGGATGGCGTGAATCAATTTGTCGGCCAAGATGGGGACCCGAGAGTCCGGCACCTCACGCTCTCGCAGGTTGCTCAACCAGAGCGTCACGCAGTCGAGGACAATGGAGTCATAGGTGGTTTCGTTGGCGCGAAACCACCTCTGCAGCTTAAGTGGCACCTCCGCCGTGTCCCATCCGGGACCGCGTAACGATCGGTGCCGGCTGATGCGGTCGCCCATTTCGGCATCAAGCGGCTGCGCAGTGGCCACGAAGGCGCGCTTGGTCTTTTCTCCCGCCAGCTTCAACGCGAACGCGCTTTTTCCTGACGAGGCACCCCCGACCACCAGGATCAACTCAGCCCGGCTGGATCGCTCGTCGATGTGACGGTCGCTCATCCTCTCACACGCCTCGCTCGATGATCGCCGCGATCGCCGACAGGTCCACATGCTGGGCCACGAAATCGGCCCAGTCATCCAATGTCTGATCAAGGGATCGCTCCGCCTGGATCTCCAGAGGGTCCCAGCCGCGGCGGGCGCGGAGCAGGTTGAGGAAACTCCGCCGAAACGCCGGAGTATCGAAGAGGCCGTGCACATAGGTGCCAAAGACCCGGCCGTCCGCCGCCGACGCGCCTTCGGCCCATTGCTGGGAGCGATCCGGCTTCTCCACATCCAGCAAGGGAAGTACGCCGTTTCCGAGTCTCGTTCGCCCCATATGCACCTGATAGCCTTCAATCGGGCACCCACTCTCCCGATGCGAGCCGACGACCTGGATCAGGACCTTCTTGCGAGCAAAGCTTGTCACCACATCGAGCAGCCCCACGCCTTCCAACTCCCGTTCCGGCGACTCGATCCCGTGAGGATCTCGGATCTGTGTGCCCAGGATCTGATAACCGCCGCAGATCCCCACCACGGTCCCTCCCTCCCGGACCATCCGCTTGGCCAGCCGGTCCAGCCCGCGCGTTTTGATGAAGTGCAGGGCCTGCGCCGTGTTCTTCGTCCCCGGGAAGATCAGGGCATCGAGCGGCTGGTCGGTCTCCCCCCACAGACGAACGATCTGCACGTCAGGCTCTTGGAGCAGCGCTTCGAAGTCCGTGAAGTTGGAGATGGCCGGCACGTCTGCCACAGCGATCGTGAGGAGATCTGCACGCCGAGACGCAACTGCCGCCACGCGGTCCCACCCCAATGAATCTTCTTGCGGCACGCGCAGATCGTCCCACAGCGGAAGAACCCCGAGACAGGGCAGAGTCGTCCGATCCTCCAACATGCGAAGCCCCGGAGCCAGTACGTCCGGGTCGCCGCGAAACTTGTTGATGAGACACCCCTTCACATGGCCTCGCTCGCCCGGCTCAAGCAGCGCCAACGTGCCCACAAGAGCGGCAAACACGCCGCCGCGATCGATGTCCCCCACCAGCAACACCGGGGCGTTCGCCTCCCGGGCCATACGCATGTTCACGATGTCCTGCTCGCGCAGGTTTGGTTCGGCCGGGCTGCCCGCGCCTTCGAGGATGACGAGATCGAACTCCTCCCGGAGCCGGGCAAAGCAGTCCTGCACCGTGGGAAAGTACTCGCGCCGGATCCGGCCGAAGTCGGACGCCACAAGCGACCCGGCGACTTTCCCGTTCACCACCAATTGGGCGCGCCGGTCGTTCTCCGGTTTGATCAGCACGGGATTGAAGTCGCTCCGAGGGGCAAGGCGGCAGGCGGCAGCCTGCACCGCCTGGGCGCGCCCGATCTCCCGGCCATCAGGTGTCACGAAAGAGTTGTTGGACATGTTCTGAGCCTTGAACGGGGCCACCCGGAGCCCGCGCCTGAGAAAGAGCCGGCAGAGCGCCGCGACCAGCACGGATTTTCCGACATGCGAGGCGGTTCCCTGAATCATGAGCGTGCGGGCAGCCATAGGATCGCTCAGCGCCGGGGTCTGCGCTGCCAGCGCTCCTGGTGAATCAGGGCCTCGACCGGCAAGCGGCCTCGCCAGCCGGCCTCCTCCAGATCGGGCTTCGCGGCAAAACCGGAGACATACCCGAGACAGAGATAGGCCACAACCCTAATCGGACGGGGAATCCCCAGTACCTGCTTGAGCGCCGAGTGGTCTAGGATGCTGACCCAGCCCACGCCGACCCCCTCCGCGCGAGCAGCGAGCCAGAGGTTCTGGATGGCGCAGCAGGTGCTGTAGAGGTCCGTATCGAGCACGGTGGAACGCCCCAGCACGTGCCGTCCCCCGCGTCGCCGGCTGCAGGTGACGCACACACTGAGGGGCGCGTCTTCGATCCCCTCCAGCTTGAGGCGCCTATAGAGGGTGGCGCGGGCTCCCTGGTAGCGCCGAGAAGCCTCGGCATTCGCCTGGCGGAAGAGCTGCTTGACCGCGCGCTTGGTGGTCTTGCGACGAATGACCACAAAGTCCCACGGTTGCATGAACCCCACGGAACCGGCGTGGTGCGCAGCCGTCAGGATCCGCGCCAACACGTCGTCGGGAATCGGCGCCGGGAGAAAATCCCGGCGGACGTCCCGGCGCTCGAAGATCGCCCGGTACACGGCTGCGCGCTCTCGCTCCGAGAACCCGCCATGACCCGTCACGCGTGGGGCCTGACGAGACCTCATGGACGGCTCTTGAAGCTTCAGCACTTTCCCATTCATGAGGAGGACTCCCCCTCTTCAGGAGCACGTGGCGCAGCCGAGGACGCGCCCGGACCGAGGGCGCCGGTGCGGACCTGCTCCAGGCAGGCCGGGCAGAGGCAATCCCGGTAGCGCGCGGCGATCCAGTCGAATTGCCAGTCCGTGACCGGCACCTTGGTACACCAGCAGCCGTACCCCCCGCAGGCAAACGGCTGGCCACAGCGCTCACAGTGCTTCTCGGTCAAAACTCGACTCCCTTCTATGCCTTGATACCCTTGCGAAACAAGTGTTTGATCATCTTCATTTTCCAACATGGGAAGCAGTTCCCATGAACATCACAGTGCGTTTTTTCAATATCACTCCCGCGTCACCATTCACGCTTTGAGATCCGGGTCCATGCGCTCGGCTGGGTGCAGACTGTCCGACGCCTCAACGCCCGCCATGTGCGCCAGTATGGCGTGGAGTTGAAGCACGCCTTCGGTCAGGGCTGCGGGACCGGGCTGTAATATATAGGTCGATTTCACCTCGTAGATGTGTCCGTTCTTCACGGCGGGAATCGCTTCCCAACCCGCGCGTGCGCGAATCAGCGCCTTGTTCACTTTTTTGCCGCACCAGGAGGCGAAGATGACATCCGGTTGCGCGGTCACAACATCCCGCGGATTGATCAAGCGCCGGGCCGCGTCGTGCTCATACCGCAATTGCGGAAAGACCGGCGCGCCTCCGGCTATTTCTATAAGTTCTTCCACCCACCGGATTCCGCTAATGAGCGGCTCCATCCACTCTTCGAAAAACACGCGCGGACGGCGGGGGAAACGGCGCGCCGATTCGGCAACACGATCCAATCCGTCTCGAAGTTCTTTGATCAGGTTCAACCCGGCTTCTTCCGCGGAGACGATGCGGGCAAGATGCAGAATCATTTGAAAAATCTCCGCCACTGAACGCTGGTTGAACACCAGCGTGTTGACACCGGCACGGATCAAATCGCGCGCGATATCGGCCTGCAGGTTGGAGAAGCCAACGACGAGGTCGGGCTTGAGATCGAGGATTTTGTCGATCTTGGCGGAGATGAAAGCCGAAACCCGCGGTTTCTGGCGCACCTCCTTTGGCCGACAAGCGAAGCCCGATACACCCACTACCCGCTCCTGCTCACCCAAAAGATATAAGACTTCTACTGTTTCCTCAGTCAGGCAGACAATACGCCGAGGAGCCGCGGCAGTTTCTGAAAACCGCAAAAGTAGGCTTTCATTCATGCTCTCATCCTCACAGGTGACAAACGCTCCTGCCTCTCCCTTAAACCGCTTAGAACTCGACGCCTTGTTGCGCCTTGATCCCTTTCCTGAACGGATGCTTCACCTGCTTCATCTCTGTCACAAGATCCGCTTCGTCGATCAGCTCGGCTGCCGCGCCTCGGCCCGTGATCACCACATGTTGCATCGGTGGTCGAGCATGAAGAACGGGCAGGACGTCAGAGAGACGGATGTATTCGTGACGGAGCGCAATGTTGAGCTCGTCGAGAATCACCATCGCGTAAGACGGATCGTGGAGAAAACCGGTTGCGGTGGCCCACGCATGTTGGGCCATCGCCGAGTCCCGCTCCCGGTCCTGCGTCTCCCAGGTGTAGCCTTCGCCCAGGCGCAAGAACGTGACCTGTTCACCGAAGCTCGTCAGCGCGCGCTCTTCGGCCGTGTCGATCGCGCCCTTGATGAACTGCACCACCGCCACCTTCAGGCCATGTCCGATACAACGAAGCGCCATGCCCAGCGCCGCCGTCGTCTTCCCCTTGCCCGCGCCGCTGTACACGATCACCAAGCCCTTCTCCTGTTGAGCGGCCGCAATGCGTCGATCCACCGAGGCCTTGAGCCGCTGCATCCGTTCCTTGTGCTCAGGGGCGTCCATTATTTCGCTCCTCTCTGGCTGAGGTCATGGCTCTGTCCTCTCGTGCGCGCCGAGGCGACCAGCGCCTGCGCCAATACGGGCCGGCCGGCGAAATGCAGGTGGGTATAGAGGGCCAGCACGTTGCCGACGATCAGGCCGTCCTGTCCACGCGCCTGGCCCTTGGCATCCGTGAGGATGCCGGCGTACTCCAGCGGCCCGGCGGGCACGAGCGAAGAGTAATGGAACTCGTGCCCGCGCGCGATCAGGCCGGCCTCCCCCAGCACGCACGGGCGCGTGACCCGCAGTTCTCGATAGCCGAGGGTCAGGCCGGGACGTTTCATCACCGCCTCGGCTGGAAAGAGTCCGACCATCTCATGCGACCGCCCGTCGAAATCACGGATGGCCTGCGTGAGGTACATCATTCCCCCGCACTCGGCATAGATCGTCCCCCCGCGCTCGGCGAACGCGCGAACGGCCCTGCGCATGGCCGCATTGTCGGCCAGCCGCTCACCATACAGTTCCGGATATCCACCGCCCAAATAGAGTAAATCGACCGCCGGCAGGGCCTGATCGTTGAGGGGCGAAAATCTGACCAGTTCAGCCCCCTCGGCTTCGAGCAACTCGAGGTTGTCGGGATAGTAGAAACAGAACGCCGGGTCGTAGGCGACCCCCACCCGGATCGGGGGCCCAGCCCGTGCCCGCGGTGCCACGTGGGGACGTGAGGGCGCCTCCTCCATGTCCTCCACCGACCCGGCAAGCGCTTCGATCCGATCCAGGTCCACGGTTTCGGCCGCCGCACGGCCGAGACGCTCATAGAGATCGCGGCTCCCGCGTTCGATTGCCGTCACCAGCCCCAGATGCCGATCGCCGATGGTCACCTCCGGGTTGGAGCGGAGATACCCCACGACTGCCAGATCGGTCTCCACTTCGACGGCGTCCTTGAGGAGACGGTAATGGCTGTCGCTGTTCACGCGGTTGAACAGCACGCCCGCCACGCGAAGGTCCCGGTCGAACCGGGCATACCCCGAGACCATCGCGGCGGCCGAGCGGGCCATCGCGCTCCCGTCGATCACCAGCAACACGGGCGCGCGCAACTGCTTCGCAACTTCCGCAGTGCTACCGACGTCCCCAAGCGGCCCGCTGCCGTCGAAGAGGCCCATCATCCCCTCAATGATCGAGATGTCCGCATCGGGAGCGGCCCGGAGGAACACCTCTCTATTCACCGCCAGGCCCAACATCCAGCCGTCCAGATTTCGAGAGGGGCGGCCGGTGGCGGCCGTGTGATGGCCGGGATCAATGAAGTCCGGCCCAACCTTGAACGCCTGCACCCGACGGCCGCGCGCCTTGAGAGCGGACAGGAGAGCCAGCGTTACCGTCGTCTTGCCGACCCCGCTCTGAGTGCCGGCGACCACCAGACTCGGGCATCTCATCGACGCGCCTTGCTACTTCTCGTCATAGTGAATTTTCACCCCGACGTAAATGGACCGCACCGCTGATCCGGCATTGAGGATCTCCCCATACTTTTCGTCGAAGAGATTCTCGACGCGGGTGTACGCCTGCACCCATTTGGTCACGTCGTAGGTAGCGGAGAGACTCCAGACATCGAACGCCCGGAGACTCTGCAGGTTCTGCAGGTCGTTGAACCGGGACCCGACGTAGCGGGCTGCCAGCGTGGTGACGAGCGACTCGATCGGCTGGTAGTTGAGGACGGCGCTCCACTGGTCCACCGGCCAACGCGACAGACGACGGGAGGTGCTCACATCCCGCGTGAGGGTGTTCGTGTACTGGCCCTGTAGTTCCAGAGTCCTGGCGAAGGGGCGATCCCGCAGGAGTGTCACGCCGGCGCTCGCCTCCCATCCCTTCGACACGGCCGCACCGATATTGCGTGGACAGGAGAGGGATGTGCTGAAGGGCGCACAGGCAGAATCGTTGAGGCTGTTCAAGATGAGGTTCTGGAATCGGTTCCAGAAGTAGCCCCCGCTTAGGCGCACACGGTCGCCCAGAAAGCGCTGGTCGACCCCGACATCAAATCCCCGGCTCTTCTCAGGGCCTAAGTTCGGGTTGCCGAAATCGGGGAAGAAGAGCTGATTAATCGTAGGGGCGCGAAAGCCGGTAGCGTAGCTCCCACGGATCTTCGTGTCCGTCTCAGTCACGAGATAGCCACCGGTCACGCGGTAGGTGGTCGCATCGCCAAAGACGCTGTAGCTGTCCTGCCGCACGCCGGCTGTGGCGAACACACGATCCCATGCATTGAGCTGAGCTTCGGCAAACCCCGCATGAGAGTCAAGAAGCCGGCTCGTGAGGCCGGTGTTGTTCCCGCCCACTTGCTCACGGAACTGATAGCCCGTGCTGAGGAGCAGGGGGTTGGCAAGGCGGAAATTTTCCTGGACCTCGATCCGGTTCGAACGCGTCTTGGTTTCGTTGGGTACGCCCGACGGAACGGTGAAGGCGCCCGTCACGAGATTCCGTTGACGGGTGCCGGGCTGAAACAGCGCGCGGTCCTCCTGGTGGGCGAGCGTGAGCTTGTGCGACCACCAGGTCGTGAGGGGTTGATCGTGGCTGACGGCGTACATCACCTCCTGCTCCCTCGTCTTCGAACCGAAGACGTCCTTCGGCGGGTTCGACAGGCTATCGAGATTGGCCGAGTTGTTGAGCCAACGGAAGGTCAGATCGAGCCGACCGTCGTGAGGGAGGGCGAGGCCGGCCCGTGACGAGCCCTGCCAATTTCGGTACCCATCGCGCTCGGACGCGCCCAAGCGGTAATCGGCGGCGGAAAACCCGGTGGTATCCCAACGGGTCAGCGATGCGGACAGATCCAGCGGCCCTTTTTGCCCGGAGGCGTAGGCGCCCTCGCGGATCGAAGAGAACGACCCGTATTCAAAGAACCCACCGGCCCGAGGCGTGTCCGTGCCACGCTTGGTGATGATGTTGATCACGCCGCCCATTGCATCGGACCCCCAGAGCATGCTCTGTGGCCCTCGAAGGATTTCGATCCGCTCGATGTTGTCCGTCGAGAGGTTGGCAAAACTGTAGTAGCCCAGGGTTGGACTGTTGACGATCGCGCCGTCGATCAGCACGAGGGTCTGGGAGGGGCTGCCACCGCGCATCCGCACGGTGACCTCTGTGCCAGGACCTCCGCTGCCAAAGACCGCCAGGCCTTGGCTGAGACGCAAAGCGTCCGCGACGGTCTTGAATTTCTGCCTCTGGAGATCCTCTTCGGTGATGACCTCCACCGCGCTGGTGGTTTGACTCAGAGGAGCCGGGGTCTTCGTTGCGATAACCACCACGGGATCGAGGTTTTGTACCGGCTCCGACTTGCCGGTGTCCTCCGCGAATGCCATCACACCACTCATTTCCAAGACGAACAACACGACCACCGCACAACCACGGATCGTTCGATACCACAACACAGACTGCATGGCCACCTCCCTTTCGCTCGAAGGGTTGAGTGGATTCGTCCGAGAGTTGGGTCTCCTGACTTGCGGATCCATGTTTTCCTGCGCCTTCCCATGCGCCATGGCGCACAGTGGCAATATGCAGGATCACTCCCCGCTTACAGTGGCGGCACCGTGATGGCTTTGCACCATCTTCCCCGTCGCTCTCGTCCTATCCGTCGAGACTGACTCCCCCAGTGAAAATACCCGTGCCCTATCCGCACACGAAACGACTGGGCACACCATCGGTCCGCTCTCTGTTTCCGCTCAGGTCATGTCACTCTTGCGCTTCATCAACAACGCAATAAAGAACGGTCCTCCCGCGAGCGCCGTGACGACACCGACCGGAATTTCGCCGGGAGCCAAGACGATCCGCGCAATCGTGTCGGCCGCAACGAGCGCCGTCCCGCCGACAAGCACCGATGCCGGGAGCAGCAGCCGGTGGTCTGCGCCGGTCACCATCCGCACCGCATGTGGCACCACCATGCCGATGAACCCGATCATGCCGCTGACCGAGACCACAGCACCGGTCAGGAGTGCAGACGTGACGAACACGATCCGTTTCACTCGACTCACATTAACACCCAGGGACATGGCCGATTCTTCTCCAAGGGCCATGAGATTGAGGGACTTGGCCTGCCACGTCAGAATGAGCCCCCCGGTGATCAGGTAGACCGAGAGCGCAGCCATCGCCGGATAGGTCGGGGCGGTCAGGGTCCCCATGAGCCAGGCCATCGTGCCAAAGGACCGGTTCGGACTCATGATTGAGGTGAGAAACATTATCAATGCCGAGAAAATGGAATTGAGGATCACGCCGGCCAGCAGGAGGATATACACCGAGAACCGTCCGTGGACGACGGCAATGCGATACACCACGATCAGCGCGATCAGACCCCCGGCGAAGGCAAAGACGGGTAAGGCGGAAACCGCCAGGACCGTTCTCCCAATGCCCAAGAAAATCGCTACCGCCGCGCCCAACGCGGCCCCGCTGGAAATCCCCAGCACGTAGGGGTCCGCGAGGGGGTTTCGCAATAAGGCCTGGAGCGCCACCCCGACGACGGCGAGGCCCCCTCCCACCAAGAAACCAAGCAACACTCTCGGCAGTCTCACCTGTAGAAGGATCACGCCCGCTGAGCCCTGTGCTGGCATGCCTGCATGCCACTCACTGACGGCTCGGAACAGAATGCGTCCGGCGTCAGTAAATCCGATATGCTGTACCCCGACCTGCAGACAGCCGATCATGACCAACAGAGCGCCACTGGTCAGAACGACCATCGTGATCACCCAACGGTCAAGCGTCAAATGAGCGGCGGGGGACCTCTCGACGATCTTCATTACTGGGCCCTCCGCTCATCGAACGCTTCAGGATGGATGGCCCGAGCCAAGGCTTCGATCCCCTGGACGATCCGGGGGCCGGGACGATTCAAGAGTTCATTGGGGACGCGACGGAGTTGCTTGAGTCGGATGGCTGAGAGGGTCGTCCAGCGCTGCCAGCGTTCTTCTTCTCCCTCGGCAATCCCTTCCGCCCGGCCGGTGGGAAAGAGGATCACTTCAGGATCTTCCTGGAGCACCGCTTCCATGCTCAGCCGTGGATAGGCCACGCGCGCGCGCGCCGCGACATTCGAGCCACCCGCGATCTCAATCGCCTCATGAAGGTAACTGCCCGGACCGATGGTGATCAGGGGCTCGCTGTTCAAGGCATACAACACACGCGGTCGAGACAAGCGGGCAGTACGGGCTTTGATCTCCTCAATTTGCCTCTGCATCCGGCGGACCACGTCATTGGCGTTGGCCGAAGCTCCCAAGATCTGCCCGAGCGTCTGGATGTGGACAAGGATGCTGGCCACCGTCGTGGCGTCCAAGACGTAGGTCGGAATTTGCAACTGTTCGAGTTTGCCCAGAATATCGACACGAAGAAGCTCCCGCGGGGCGAGGATCAGATCCGGCTCCAGCGCCACAATCGCTTCCAGATTGGGATGCATATAGCCGATTTTGGGTTTCGATTGGGCTTCGGGCGGATAGTCACAGAACTGCGTGACCCCGACCACTCGCTCACCAAGCCCGATGGCGAACAGAGTCTCGGTGATGCTGGGCGCCAAGGAGACGATGCGGCGGGGGGCGTGCGTGAGAATGACCTTGCGGTCAAGGTCATCAACGAAGGTCCGCTGGCCGGTCTCAGCCGCCCGAGAGCCGACAGGGAGCAGTCCGGCGATCAGCAGAACTGTGAGGCACATCCATGTAATGGATTGGTTCGTCCTCAGGCAGGTCTTCTGGCTTGCAACCATTCCCATCACTGCGGAATCAAATGCGGGCGCGCCTCCGCGCAGGGTAGCGTGATCCTCGGCGTCCCGGTCATGGGGTGCGCATCGATGAGGACGTCGCATCCATACGTGACGCGAAGATGCTCGACGGTCAACACATCCTTCGGAAGACCGGTTCGATATGGCTTTCCCTCATGGAGCAGGAGCAGGCGATCACAATGCTGGCTGGCCAGGTTCAGATCATGCGAGACCAGCACCACCGTCACATGCCGTTCCCGGTTCAGCTCTTTCAGAATACCGAAAATCTCGATCTGGTGCTTGAGATCGAGAAAGGCGGTCGGTTCATCCAGCAGAAGAACCGGCGCGTGCTGGGCCAAGGCTCGCGCGATCACGGTCCGGTGCCGCTCCCCTCCGGAAAGGGCCTGGAATGTCCGCGTCGCCAGATGGTCAACCTCCATGACCTGCATCGCGTGCCGGGCGATCCGGAGATCTTCCCCCGATTCCCAGCCCCATCCGCGTTGATGGACAAACCGCCCCATCAGCACCAGTTCGCCGACGGTAAAAGGAAACAGCACCTGGCTCTCCTGGGGGACCAGCGCCACCAGGCGGGCCATCTCCAGAGGCGGGAGGGTGGCCACGTCAGACCCGTGGAGACTGATCTGCCCTTTCTGCGGGCGGAGGAGTCCCGCCATGAGCTTCAGCAAGGAGGTCTTGCCGGAGCCGTTCGCGCCGACAACTCCGAGGATCTCGCCATCGCTGACGTCCAGCGAACAGCCCTCCAGAACCCATGGCTGGGCATACCGGAAACCGACATCCCGCAGTTGGTAACAGGCATCCATCACGCTATCCGACTCGTGAAAACATGCCGGGCTGCATGGCCTTGGCGAGGGATTCAATACCATCGACCACCCGAGGCCCCGGACGGTTCACCAATTCCGCCTTAACCTGGTGCAGCCGGTTATGCGCAACGGCCGACAGGGTGGTCCATTTGCGCCAGCGCTGCTGCTCGGCTTCCGGGATCCCCTCGCTGGTGCCGACGGGAAACAGCAGGACTTCCGGATCCCTTCGAAGCACCTCCTCAAGCGGCACCTTCGGATAAGGAATCGCGGTATGGCCGATGATATTCTCGCCACCGGCCAACTCCAGCATCTGATGAATGAAGCTGCCGGACCCGACGCTGATCAGGGGGTCGGTATTCACGACATAAAACACCCGGACCGGCCTGGCAGCGCCCATGCGGCTGCGGACCTCATGCAACCGGTCCCGCAACCCCTGCACCACCACCCGCGCATCCCTATCGCGGCCGACGAGCCGGCCGATCGTGCTAATATGGCCCAGGATATCCTCTATCGTCTTAGGCGCAAGGATGAAGACGGGAATTTTGAGTTGTTCCAGTTTGGCCAGAGCATCAGGCCGTATGAAGTCCTTGTTGGCCACGACCAAATCCGGTTTAAGGCCAAGGATCGCCTCCAGGTTCGGGGTCGAGGAGCCGATCTTTGGTTTCGGCCTGGCCTGGGCGGGATAGTCGCAGAAGGTCGTCACGCCCACCACTTCGGCATCGAGCCCCACAGCGAAGAGGATTTCGGTCACGCTGGGTGCCAGCGACACCACCCGGCGAACTGGTTTTGCCAGATACACCCGCCGGCCGATGTCGTCGGTGAAGGTCTTCTCCGAGACGTTGGCCATGAACGGCATGCCGGTCAGAATGCCTTGCTGGCGCCGTTTCACCACCCGTGGCTCCCCGTCCAATAAAAAATCCTCAAGGCCATACCTGGACCTTGAGGATTGCACACTGGTTCTCGTATGTGGCTTGCACCCTTCCCACCCCTTTTCCACGAGGAGAGGCCGGTTAATCTGGACCCGGGCAGGTCTTCTGGCTTGTGGTTCGTCCTACTTCTCACGCCTTCCCGGCCAGGACGTGTAACACATCCTCAGCCAGTGGCTACCCGTGAGGTTCGTCCCCACTCACAGCGGCGGGACCGCAAGGGTTTTGCACCCTTTTCCCTATGCCCGAGTCAATAATATGCCGGTTACTCTAGAAGGAAGAACACCATGAAGTCAAGGGACTGATCAGGCCTTTCGCTTGGCCTGCCTGGGAGCTTTCCCCTCAACCTTCTGGATGACCTGCACAGGTGGCTGCTCCGGCTCCACGATCCGCGGCTCCAGATCGCGAACTTGGGCGATCGGATGTGTCACACTCCCGAGGAAGGCTTGCATCATTACGATACGTTATCGGAATCAAATTGAAAAACAAGAAAAATTTGCAGATTAAGGGCAGGCATAAATAAGGTGAAACCCGCAGTAGAAGGCTTCGGCCTCGTTCAAAACCAGCGCCAGCTTCTCGTGCATGACGGATAGGCGGTCACGGATCGCGCCCGACGCAGGCTTTGATTGCGGGGACCGCATCACACGGGCGATGCCTTCCAGTTCCGTCATGACCATCCCCACTTCGCCGTGCTGCCGCGCCAAATCCTGTGGCGGCGCAAGAGTAGCGAATTGACGCCGCCAGGCGCGGAGCTGTCGCATGCCGTAGTTGAGCGTGTCGGCCGATTCCTTGCTTGCCTGCCCCACCCGATCGGTCGCCGCCAGCATGACCTCGACCTGGGCCAGGCTGTTTTCGGCAAGGTCCCGGACCGTCCTGAGATAGGCGCGGGTTTTCGGTGAAGGTGGTTTCGCCGGCAGATGGGGCGCAGCAAGCGGCGCCCCTACCCATGTACCGTTCCGATCCGTTGTAGGGGCGGTTCGTGAACCGCCCTCCGAAGAGGGCGCATCGCGATGCGCCCCTACGCCCTCTTGGCTCTGCTTCGGCTGGGTTTTCGGCGCGGCCGGGCTGCGACCCACCACCGTTTTCCCCCCTGCCTTCGGATCTCGCGTCGAAAAATACTGGACGCCCAGCACGATCATCAGGGCCGCCAGGCAGGCGGAGACGATCAGCGAGCGACGCGTCTCGCGGAGGTGATGCATGGTGCTGCTCACGGCTCACCCTCAGGCCTCAACGGCCCGCCGCACCGCCTCCTTGCCGCCAGTAAGAATCGAGGTTCCGTCTCCGACGAGGACCGCCTCGAAATTGTACTTGAGGAGGCGCGCGAGAGACTCCCTGGCCTTGGCCACGTCGGCGAACTTGTCGGCCGGCAGAAGATTGAGCCGGCCGGGCGGCTTGCCGATCAGCGAGTCGCCGAGGATCAGGTACCCCTTCCCTCTATCGAAAAAGAGCGCCGACTCGCCCGGCGATTTCATGTCCTTCAGGTGAATGACCCAGAGCCCGCCCGGCAGCAGCTCGCCATCCTTGTAAGTTTTGTCGATGGGGATCTCCATCAACGGAGCGTCTGCCTCAGGCGCGTAGACCTTGGCCTTGAAATCCCGGCGGCAGACATCGGCCTCCCGGACGTGGTCGCGGTTCGTGAGCAGGATATAGTCCACGGCACGGCCCTTGAGAATCGCGGTGCGGTCGGTCGCCTCCATCGACGGCGGGTCCACGAGGATGCAGTGGTCGTTGCTGGTCAGCACCAGCCCGTTGAAGTCGAGCTGCTTCTCAGTGGAGAAGAAGGACCACTGCTGGATGTCGGGAGCGATCGTCTTCATGAAACGTTCCCTAAAACGCGGTAATGGAGCTCTGTACCTCGCCGGTGACTTTTTTCAGGATGTCGGGGTCCTCCGGCAAATCGAGGATGTCGTCCTCGCTGACCGTGAGAAACTTGCGCTGGCCCGCCTTGGTAAACGAGACCAGGAAGATGCCCCGGCTCGGCACCACCGGAATGACGACCTCCACCGCCGGGTCAATGCTCTTCACCACCTGGAGAAACTTCTCCTTCCCCCCGTCAAATTCCCCCATCAGAGCGTCCCTCCGGCCTTGCCGCCCGGCATGAGCAGTTTCTCCACCTCGGCCTTGATCACTTCCGCCCCGCCGATCTCCATTGTGCCAACGCGCTGCCAGCGGATGGTCCCCTGCTGGTCAATGATGTACACGTTGGGAATGAATCGCCCGCCGCCGTAAAGCTTGTCGGTCTCCTTCTTGGGATCGAGCATGTAGGGATAGGAAATTTTAACGGGGAACTCCTTGAGGAACTCCTTCACCTTATCCTTCCCATTTCCGGCCGAGTTGACGCCCAACACCTGCACGTTTTTGCCCTGCATGGCGTCATGGACCTTCTGGAATTCGGTGCCCTGAATGAGACAGGGCTCGCAGATATGGAACAGGCCCAGCACCACCACCTTGCCTTTGTACTGGGCGAGACTGATCGTCTGGCCGTCCAGCGTCTCCAGTGAAAAATTCGGCGCGGGATCGCCCGGCTTGAAAAAGCTCTTCGCCTGCGCGGCAGCCGCCAGCATTCCGACCGCCAGGACGGCGAGGGCGACGCGGTTCAAGTATTTCATATGCCGATCCCCTTTCTGATGTGACTCGCCCATCTTAGCACGCGGCAAAAACCAAGCGCTAAATCAGTCCCCGCTTCTGCAGATAATCCCGGTCAATCTTGATTTCCGGTTGTCCGCTGCCGGCCGATCCCGGGAAGAGGCGCTCGACGTAGCGGCCGATGAGGTCCGTCTCCAGATTGACGGCATCACCCACATGCTTCACACCAAGCGTCGTCACCTTGGCCGTGTGTGGGATGATGGTGACGCGGAACCCGCGGTCAGTGACTTCGTTAATGGTCAAGCTGATGCCATCCACCGTGATCGATCCCTTGGGCACGCAGTAGCGCAGTATCTCGCGTGAAGCCTCGATCATGATCTGGAGCGCATCATTGTCCTGGACGCGTGACCGGATGGTGCCGACGCCGTCCACGTGGCCGGTGACGAGGTGGCCGCCCAGACGGTCCCCCAGGCGCATGGCCCGTTCGAGATTCACCGGATCGCCGGCCTTGAGCATGCCGAGGGCCGTGACCGTGAGCGTTTCCGGCGAGATATCCGCTTTCATCTCCGCGTCATCACAGCCGACCACGGTGAGGCAGACGCCGTTCACCGTCATGCTGTCCCCGACTTTGAGGCCATCGAGAACGATTTGGGCCAGGATCGCCACGCTGCATCCCTGCAACGTCTTACCCACCGCCTTGACGACCCCCATCTCTTCAATAATGCCGGTAAACATCGTGCCTCACATAAATTTCCTGGTTAGAGCCTAGTACGGTCTCCCCACTCCGTCAAGCCGGCCGCTCCGATCCCACTCCGAATCGGAACGCCGCCGCCGCCAGCAGCACGAGCCCTGCAATGATGGAAAACGCGGCTTGAAACCCCAGCGCGCCGATCAGCAGGCCCGCCAGGATCGGCCCGGACGCGTGGCCGATGTCCATGATCGTGCCTTGCATGCCCATCGCCGAGCCGAGCGTTTTCAACTCAGACAGGTCGGCCACCAGCGCGGCGGCCGACGCATTGACGATCGCCTCCCCAAACCCGAAGAGCGCCGACAGCACCATCAGCGCCCCGAACGGACGGGTGAGCGGGATGGCCGCCAGCGACGCCGCGCAGACCACCAATCCCAGCACAATGAGCGGACGTCGCCCGATCCGGTCAGACGCCCAGCCCGTGGGGGGACGAGAAAAAAACGAGGTCACGCTCTGGACGCCGAACAGCACGCCGGCCTGGGCCGCATCCATCCCGATCCCAACCACGTAGATCGGCAGGAACGCCATCAGCGCCCCGTTGGCGACTTGGCGTGCCCCGTCGGTGACGCTGGTCACCACCACGCGCATGTTCCCGATCACCGTCCGCGCGCCGCGCGCCATCTCGCGCACGACCGCTGCCGGCCCCGCGCCCGATACGACGTGGGGGATCTGCGGCGGAAGCCGCATGAGCAGAAAGAGCAGGACGGCGATCGTCCCCAACACGCCGGCCGTGACGAAGGCCGACGGGAATCCGGAGGAGACCACCAGCCAGCCCCCCAGTACCGGCCCGAGCATCGCGCCGGCCTGGGTTGCGGCCGTGTACGACCCATATGCCGCGCCGCGTGCTTCGCGACACAGATCGGCCACGACCGCCAGGGCAATCGGCGCAAACACCGCCGTCGCCATGCCGTGCGCGAAACGAAGCGCGATCAGCCATCCGACGTCGGACACGAACTGATAGCAGAACGGCGGAATCGCGAAGGCCAGCAGGCCGGTCAGCAAGAGCCAGCGCCGATCGTGGATGTCGGAGAGCGCCCCGGCCGGCCACTTGAGAAACACGCCCGTCAGCGTGGAGGCCGAGACGATAAATCCAATGGCCTCCGGCCCGGCGCCCAACGATTGGGCGTACAGGGAGAGCACGGGCATCCGCACAAGGTTGTAGCTGATGAACGCGAAGAGCCCGACTCCGCACAGCAACGCGAACTGGCGGGATTTCACTTCAAATATCCCTCGACCAGAATGTCGGGACCGCAGCACATCACCGACACCCGTTTCAACTGCAGCGCCTCGCTCAGGTGAGCCGGCGACAGTCCGCCGATCGCGCCCACGGCGTCCCGTCCTCCGAGCATGCGGGGAGCCAGAAAGAACAGCACGCGATCCACGACGCCCTCACGCAACGCCGAAGCGTTCACTTCCGCGCCGCCTTCAATCAGGAGCGACGCGATGCCGCGCCGTCCGAGTTCCGACAGCAGCGCGCGCCACTGAATCCGCCCTCGTCTCGACGGGAGCACCAGCACGTCGGCACCGATCTTCTGCAGAGCCGCGCGCCTGGCGCGGGTGGACTGCGGGGTGGTCACGATCAGCGTCGGGGCCTTGCGGCCCCTCAGCACCTTCGCGCGAAGCGGAATACGCAATGACGGATCGAGCACAACGCGAAGGGGCATGCGCCCCCGCACGGCACCCGTGCGCGCCGTCAGGCTCGGATCATCCGCCAGAATCGTCCCAATGCCCGCCACAATCGCATCCACTTGCCCGCGCAACTGGTGCACCAGCTTCCTGGCCGCCGGGCCCGTGATCCAGCGCGATTCGCCTTTCGCCGTCGCGATCTTCCCATCCAGGGTAGACGCTGCCTTCAGCGTGACAAACGGGCGGCCGGATGTAATCAGCGTCCGATACGGCTCAATGAGCAGTTCGGCGTCCGCGCTCCCGACGCCGGGGTCCACGCGCAGCCCGGCCCGCCGCAACGCCGTCAGGCCGCGGCCCCGCACCTTCGGATTCGGATCGCGCGCGGCGATGACCACGCGCGCAACTCCGCTCGCGATGATGGCCGGCACGCAGGGAGGCGTCCGCTTATCGAGGTGACAGCAGGGTTCCAGCGAGACGTACAGCGTCGCCCCGCGCGCGCGCGAACCGGCGCGGCGCAGGGCCAGCACTTCGGCATGAGGTCCGCCGGCGCGCCGGTGGTAGCCCTCGCCGACGACGCGGTTACCGCGGATGACCACCGCGCCCACCGGCGGGTTGGGGCTGGTCGCACCGAGACCGCGCGCGGCCAGCGCAAGGGCCCGCGCCATGAAGTGATGATCAAGCTCTCGGCTGCTGGGAGGCAATTGCGGGTTAACGTTTCTTCCGATGGACCATCCGGCGTTTTACCGAGCGCGCGGCCTTGCCGCTCTCAGCCGTTTTGATGGCGGCCTGCGCCGCGGCCAGCCTGGCAATCGGCACGCGATAGGGTGAGCAACTCACGTAATCAAGACCGAGATCATGGCAGAAGGCCACGGACGCCGGATCGCCGCCATGCTCGCCGCAGATGCCAAGCTTGATGTCCGGACGTCCCTTCCGGCCGCACTCGATCGCCAGCTTCATCAGCCCACCCACCCCTTCCTGATCGAGCGTGGCGAACGGGTCGGCGTCGAGGATGTTCTCCGGCGCCCCGCTGAGCTGGAGACCGCAGGCCCGGCACTTCATAGTCTTCTGGTCCACCTCGCGGCTGAGACAGCGGGGGCAGCGATCGCGGCGGTTCATGTAAAAGTCGGTGAACTTCGCGGCGTCGTCGCGGGAGAACCCAAAGGTCGTCTGGGTCAGATCGTTCGTTCCGAAGGAGAAGAAGTCCGCTTCGAGCGCAATCTTGTCGGCGACCACGCACGCACGTGGGAGCTCGATCATGGTCCCGACCAGATAGGGGAACTTCGTCTGGCAGCGGCGCATGGTGTCGGCGGCGATTTCCCGCACCAGGTCCTTCTGGGCTTTCATCTCGGCGGCCAGGCCGACCAGTGGGATCATGATCTCCGGCACCACCCTGATGCCCTCACGAGTGACCTCGCAGGCGGCCTCCATGATGGCCTGAACCTGCATCCGGGTGATCTCCGGCATCGTGATCCCGAGACGGCAGCCCCGGAGTCCCAGCATCGGGTTGAACTCGTGCAGTTCCTCGATGCGGGCCAGCAGTTTCTTTTTCTTCTCGATGCTCGCTGCATCGGCATGATTCAGCTCCATGCGCGCGATCTCCACCATCAGGTCCTCACGCTTGGGCAGGAACTCGTGCAGCGGCGGATCGAGCAGCCGGATGGTCACCGGGTAGCCCTTCATCGCCCGGTACAGGCCGATGAAATCGCTCTTCTGAAGCGGCAGGAGCTTGGCCAGCTCACGCTCCCGATCTTCCCGGGTCTTCGCCAGGATCATCCGCTGCATGATCGGCACGCGGTCCTCGGCGAAAAACATATGCTCGGTCCGGCAGAGGCCGATCCCCGCCGCTCCGAATCCCCGCGCGATGATCGCCTGGTCGGGCACGTCGGCGTTGGCGCGGACGCCGAGCGTCCGGAACTCGTCGGCCCACCTGAGCAGTGTGAAGAAGTACCGGTACTTCTCGGACTCCTCCTGCTTGAGGCGCCCCTGGATCACCTGGATGATCTCGGATTCGACGACCGGAATCTCTCCCGCATACACGGCGCCCGTGAAGCCGTTGATGGAGAGCGCGTCCCCCTCCTTGAGCGTGAGCGATCCAAAACGGACGACTCCATCGTGGCTGACCTCGAGCGCCTCGCAGCCCGCCACACAGACCTTGCCCATCTGTCGCGCGACGACGGCCGCGTGGGAGGTCATGCCGCCCTTGGCTGTCAGGAACCCCACCGAGGCGCTCATGCCGTGGATGTCGTCCGGGCTCGTCTCGCGGCGCACGAGGAGCGCGCGCTCGCCCCGCTCCTTCATCTCCACCGCACGCTCGGGCGTGAGCGCGATCCTGCCGGCCGCGGCGCCCGGCCCGGCGGGCAGTCCCTTGCCCACCACATGATGCGTGGACTCCTGCTTGGGGTCGAAGATGGGATACAGATATTGGGCGAGCTGCTCCGGGCCGACGCGCATCACCGCCTCGCGCTTGTCGATCACGCCTTCCTTGACCAGGTCCACCGCGATCCGGACGGCCGCGATCCCCGTCCGCTTGCCGACCCGCGTCTGGAGCATGTACAGCTTGCCCTCCTGGATTGTGAACTCCAGGTCGAGCATGTCCCGGTAATGGCGCTCCAGTTTCCTGTACGTGGCCATGAGATCCCGGTAGGCCTGCGGGAGCGGCCTGGCCAGGGCCTCGATCGGCAGCGGCGTGCGGATGCCCGCGACCACGTCCTCGCCCTGGGCATTGAGGAGGCATTCGCCGAAGAACTTCGGCACGCCGGTGGACGGGTCGCGCGTGAAGGCCACACCGGTCCCGCTGGTGTCCCCCATGTTGCCGAACACCATTGCCACCACATTCACCGCCGTGCCCCAGTTATCCGGGATGTCGTACAACCGCCGATACGTGACGGCGCGGGCGCCGTACCAGGAATTGAAGACGGCGTTGATGCCCATCTTGAGCTGTTCGTAGGGGTCTTCCGGAAAGTCGCGTCCGGTGTCTTCCTTCACGATCTTCTTGAAGCGCACGACCAGGTCCTTGAGGGCCGCCGCCGTCAGGTCGGTGTCATGGACCGCGCGCGTCTCGGCCTTCTTGTCCTTCAGCGCATCCTCGAACCGCTCGCGTTTGAGGTCCATGACGACGGTCGAGAACATCGTGATGAAACGCCGGTGCGCGTCGTATGCGAACCGCTCGTTGCCGGTTTTTCTGATGAGGCCCTGGACGGTCCGCTCGTTGAGGCCCAGGTTGAGGACGGTGTCCATCATCCCGGGCATGGAGGCCCGCGCACCCGACCGCACCGAGACCAGCAGGGGATTCGCGGGATCGCCGAACTTGGCCCCCATGGCCGACTCCAACCGCGTCATGTACCGCAGGACGTCCTCCCAGAGCCCGGGAGGGGATTTCTTCTTGTTCTTGAAAAACGCCACGCAGGCTTCGGTGCTGATCGTGAAGCCGGCGGGCACCGGGACCTTGAGGTTGGTCATCTCCGCCAGGCCTGCGCCCTTGCCGCCCAGCAGGTCCTTCATGCCCGTTTTGCCTTCGGCCTTGCCGTTCCCGAAGAAATAGACGAATTTCTTTGTTGCCACGCGTCCCTCGATTCTTAAAACTTAACTTAACTGTTTAGGCATATACATAGAAATAGCCGTTATTGGACGATTTTAGAGAAGTCAGCGTACTGCCTGAAAAGGTTCCGCACGCGGACCAGCAAGGCCAGCCGGTTGCCGCGGACCGCGTCCTCTTCCACCATCACCATCACCCCCGCAAAGAAGGCATCAATGGGCGCCTTGAGCGCGACCAGGGCGTCGAGGGCGTCCTCGTACTTCCGGTTTTCGATCAGGCCGGGCACCACATTCTCGGCGGCCAGCAGCGACGCGTAGAGACCCGACTCAGAGGCATCCTGAAACAACGCCTGGTTCACGCCTTCATCCCCGTGCGCCTTGGTGATGTTCTCGGCCCTCTTGAAGGCGATGACGAGCGTCTGGAACTCCGGGCGCCCCGCGAACGCATGCAGGGCCCTGGCGCGCGCCACCAGATCCCGCGGATCAAATTCTCCGTATTGCCATTTGGCCAGCACGGCATCCACCACGTCGCCCCGCAGCTTGGTCACGTCCTGACAGTAATGCCGGAGCCGCTCTCCCAAAAACCGCTGGAGCTCGGCCGGGGCTTTGTCGTCAACGGGAATCCCCTGCTCCTTCAACAACCGCACCGCGTCCAGAATCGCCGCATTCACGCTCAAAGACAGGGCCCCCTCAACCAGAATCCGGACCACGGCATAGGCATGGCGCCGGAGCGCGAACGGGTCCTGCGAGCCGGACGGCACAAGCCCCACGGCAAAAAAAGCCGCGAGGGTGTCCAGGCGATCGGCCAGGGAAAGGATCTTCCCCGCCAGGCTCGGCGGGATGGTGCCCTCAGCAAAGCGCGGCAGATAATGCTCGGCGATCGCATCCGCCACTTCCTTCGGCTCCCCATCATGACGGGCGTACTCCCGGCCCATGATGCCCTGAAGCGTCGGAAACTCTCCGACCATGCCGGTCACCAGATCGACCTTGCAAAGCTTGGCGGCCTGTCGGCAATGCTCAACGGCATCCAGGTCGCCGAGCGTATCGGCCAGCCTAGTCGCGAACGCCATGGTCCGCCCCACCTTCTGATGCAGCGTCCCCAGCTTCTGGTGGAAGGTCACGCCCTTGAGTTTCTCCAGCCGGCTCTCCAGCCGCGTCTTGCGGTCTTCGTCAAAGAAGAACCGGGCGTCCGCCAGGCGGGCCGCCAGCACCCGCTCGTTCCCGGCCCGGATCGTGGCCATCTGACTGCCCTTCATGTTGACCACGGCAATGAAATGCGGCAGCAATCCGTCGTCCTTCTTGAGGAGGGAGAAGTAGCCCTGATGCTCCTTCATCGAGGTCATGAGCACGTCCTGGGGAAGAGCGAGGTGCTGCGGATTGAACGATCCGATGAGGACCTCCGGCATCTCGACCGAGAACACGGCCTGCTCCAGCAGGGCCTCGTCCTCATGGACATGCCCCTTCTTCTCCTTGGCGATCCGGTTCATCTGCGACAGGATCATGGCACGTCGCTTGTCGGGATCCACAATCACACCGGCCTTCTCCAGGAACATTTCGTAGGAGCGGCCGTCCTTGACGCGCAGCGTGCGGCCGGAGGACAGAAACCGATGGCCCCAAGTCTGATCGCCGGCCGTCAATCCGGCGAACTGGAACCGGACGGGCTTTCCGCCATAGAGAGCCAGCAGCCAGCGGACCGGCCGCGCGAACCGGACGCCCGTGTTGTTCCACCGCATGGCCTTCGGAAAGGCGAGGCTTCCCGCCAGCTCGGAAAGGAGCGCCGGCAAAAGCAGGGACGTCTTGCGACCGGCGTCCTGCTTGACGGCGAACAGGTACTCGCCCTTGGGCATCGTCCGCGCGACCAGCGCCGTGACGTCCACACCTTGTGAGGTCGCAAACCCGATCGCCGCCCTGGTCGGCTGTCCCTGGGCATCGAAGCCGACCGCTTTCGACGGCCCCATCGCTTCCGTCGCCACCGGTTCCTGGTGATCCGCCACCCCCTCCACTCGCAGCGTCAGGCGTCGGGGCGTCCCCATCGTCTTCAGGGTCCCGTGCGACAGGCGGGCTTCCTTGAGCAGGTGCGTGGCTTTATCCTTCAAGCCCGCAAGCGCCATCGGCACGAATTGCGCGGGCAATTCCTCGGTCCCGATCTCAAGCAGCAGTTCAAGCCCTGACGCCTGTTTGCGCGTCATGCCGTCGCTTTACTGTGCATGGCTACATAGCCTTCAGCGCACAGGCGGGCGAGCCCGCGGACGCGGGCGATGTAGGCCGTCCGCTCGGCGACGCTGAGCGCGCCGCGGGCATCAAGCAGGTTGAACAGGTGCGAGGTTTTCATGCAGCAGTCGTAGGCCGGCAACACCAGGTCCTGTCCGATCAGGCGTTTGCCCTCGGTCTCGTAGCCGGTGAAGGTGGCCATCAGCAGCGTCACGTCAGCCGCCTCGAAGTTGTATTTGGAAAACTGTTTTTCGTCTTCAAGATGGATGTCGCCGTACTTCACGCCTGTGGTCCACTCCAGGTCGAAGACGTTGTCCACCCCTTGCAGGTACATGGCGATCCGCTCGGTCCCATAGGTGATCTCGGCCGAGATCGGATTCAATTCGATCCCGCCCACCTCCTGGAAGTACGTAAACTGGGTGATCTCCATGCCGTCCAGCCGGACCTCCCAGCCCAGGCCCCAGGCGCCGAGCGTCGGCGATTCCCAATCGTCCTGCATGAAGCGAATGTCGTGGTGTTTGGGGTTGATACCGAGCGCGCGAAGGCTCTCCAGGTACATGTCCTGCACGTCGGCGGGAGCCGGCTTCAGGATGACCTGATACTGGTAGTAGTGCTGGAGGCGATTGGGGTTTTCGCCGTAGCGACCGTCGGCGGGCCGCCGGCAGGGCTGCACGTAGGCTGCGCGCCAGGGATCAGGCCCCAAAACCTTGAGGAATGTTGCGGGATGGAACGTCCCGGCACCGACTTCCAGGTCATAGGGTTCGTGGATCACGCACCCCCTATCGGCCCAGAAATGATGCAGGGAAAGAAGCAGGTTCTGAAGGGTCACCCGTGCTGTCTCCCGCGCAGAAATCGGAGGGCCAACCCTAACAAATGCGGTATGGGTTGTCAATCGAACGACCGGCCTCCGATTGACTGTCCGCGGCGCTTTTGTTAGGCTCCGCCAGGACTTGCCGACCAACCGATTTTTCAACAAGGAGACGCCCCTTTGGCACCTACAGGCCGGACCGCCGACACCCGCGTTGCAACCCTGAATCACCTGGCCGCCCGGCTGCGCATTCTCAGCGTCCGGTCCACCACCGAAGCCGGCAGCGGACACCCCACGAGCTGCTGCTCGGCGGCGGACGTGGTGGCCGTCCTGTTCTTTGCGGTCATGCGCTTCGACCCGAAGAATCCCAAGCACGCGAACAACGACCGGTTCGTGCTGTCGAAGGGCCATGCGGCGCCGCTCCTGTATGCCGCCTGGGCCGAGGCCGGCGCGTTCAGTCCGGATGACCTGCTGCGCCTGCGGACATTGGAGTCGGACCTCGAGGGCCATCCCACGCCGCGGCTGAGCTTCGTGGACGTCGCAACAGGATCGCTCGGCCAGGGGCTGAACGCCGGGATCGGCCTGGCCCTGAACGCGAGGCTGGACCGCTCCAACTACCGCACCTACGTCCTGATGGGTGATGGGGAGTCCATGGAAGGCTCAACCTGGGAAGCCGCCGAAGCGGCGCGTCACTTTCAGCTCGATAACCTCTGCGCGATCGTGGACATCAACCGCCTCGGGCAGAGCGATCCGACCATCCTCCAGCACGACATGGAGGCGTACCGCGCGCGCTGGAGCGCATTCGGCTGGAACGCCATCGTGGTCGATGGGCACGACACCGCCGCGTTGCTGGACGCCTTCGACCAGGCGACTCGGACGAAAGGGAAGCCGACCGTCCTCCTCGCGCGCACGCTCAAGGGCAAGGGCGTTTCCTTCGCGGAGGACAAGCCGGACTGGCACGGGAAGGCCTTCAAGAAAGGCGAGGAAGCCGACAAGGCCCTGGCCGAGTTGAGCGCCCGCTTACTCCCCTCCCCTCCTAAAGTAGAGATCCGCCTGCCGGACCCGCCGGCGAAAGCACCGGCCGCAGCCAGGCCGGTGGCGCCGCCGGAGTACCAGCCCGCAGACTCCGTCGCGACACGCGAAGCCTTCGGCGCCGTGCTGGTGAAGCTGGGTGAGGCCAATCCGCGGGTCGTCGCCCTCGATGCGGACGTCAAGAACTCCACCTTCACGGACAAGTTCGGCAAGAAGTTTCCCGAGCGGTTTTTCGAGACCTTCATCGCCGAGCAGAACATGATCGGCGCAGGCGTGGGGTTGGCCAGCCAGGGCAAGATTCCGTTCGTCGCGACCTTCGCCGCTTTTCTGACCAGGGCCTATGATTTTATCCGCATGGCGGCGATCAGCAAGACGAATCTCAAGCTCATGGGCTCGCACGTCGGCGTCTCCATCGGCGAGGACGGACCGTCGCAGATGGGCTTGGAGGACCTCGCCATGATGGCCGCGCAGCCGAGTGTGGTCGTCCTTTATCCGTCCGACGCGGTCTGCACGTACTGGCTCACGGCACTGGCCGCCGACCATCAGGGCATGGTCTATATCCGCACCGGCCGTCCCAAAACGCCCATCCTGTACAAGAACGACGAGAAGTTCACGATCGGCGGGTCGAAGATCCTGCGCGAGAGCGCCAAGGATCGGCTGACGGTGGTCGCGGCCGGCGTCACCCTGTTCGAGGCGCTCAAGGCCCACGACGAGCTGGCCGGGCAGGGCATCGCGATTCGCGTCGTGGACCTCTACAGCATCGTGCCGATCGACCGCACGATCCTGCTCGCCTGCGCCCGCGCGACGAACAATCTCATGCTGACGGTCGAGGATCACTACGCGCACGGCGGGATCGGGGATGCGGTGACGGCGGCAGTGAACACCGACGGCGTGAGGGTGCACAAGATGGCCGTGACGGAAATCCCGCACAGCGGCAAGCCGGAGCAGCTCCTCGACCGCTACGGCATCAGCGCCCGCCACATCGTGGAGAAAGTTAAAAAGCTCATTTCTTAGGTGGGTGGCTCAGCGACAGGACCCACTCTTCGCGGATTGGTCAGGAAAGATTCAACACCAGCAGTTTGATCTCGGTCATCTCGTCGATGGCGTAGCGGAGGCCTTCGCGGCCGAGGCCGGAGTCCTTCACCCCGCCGTAGGGCATGTGGTCGGCGCGGAAGGTCGGAATCTCGTTGATCAGCACGGCGCCCACGTCCAGATCGCGGTAGGCCTGAAACGCCTTCTTGATGTCCCGGGTGAACACACCTGCCTGCAAGCCGTAGGGTGAGTCGTTGATTCCCGCCAGCGCGTCGTCGAACTTCACGTAGGGCGTCACCGTCACCACCGGCCCGAAGACCTCCTGACAGCTCACCTTCATCTCCGGCGTGACGTCCGTCAGCACCGTGGCTTCGACCACGCTCCCCTGCCGCTTCCCGCCGATGCGCACCTTCGCCCCGGACGCCGCCGCTTCCTTGATCCAGGCCTCCACCCGCTTGGCTGCGACCTCGTCAATGAGCGGACCCACAACCGTTGTTTCATCTAAAGGATCGCCGGCCTTCAAGGCTCCAACGCGCGGGATCAGCTTATCGAGAAACGCCTGATAAACCGATTCATGGACGTAGATGCGCTGGACCGCAATACAGGTCTGGCCCGAATAGGCATAGCCGCCGACGGCGCAGCGATCCGCCGCCTGGTCGAGGTCGGCATCTGGCTCGACGATCACGCCGGCGTTCCCGCCCAGTTCGAGCACCACGCGCTTTTTCCCGGCCTTGCCCTTGAGCATCCAGCCGACGGCGGCGCTGCCGGTGAAGCTGACCATCTTGAAGCGCTCGTCCATGACCATGCGCCCGGCGACGGCGTTCGTGCAGGGCACGATACTGAACATGCCAGCGGGCAACCCTGATTGCAGGAAGACCTCACCCAGCAGCAACGAAGTCAGCGGAGTCTGTGGGGCCGGCTTGAGGACAATGGGATTCCCAACCGCCAGAGCCGGCGCAACCTTGTGGGCGACCAGGTTCAAAGGAAAGTTGAACGGCGTGATGCCAAGAATGGGACCGATCGGTACGCGGCGCGATAAGCCGAAGTGATTGTCGGTGCCCGGTGTGATGTCCAACGGAACGATCTCACCGGAAATGCGCTTGGCTTCTTCAGACGCGACAATGAACGTCGTAATGGCGCGCCCCACTTCCCGCCGCGCATCGGTGATGGGCTTGCCGGATTCGGCAGACAGGCAGCGGGCGAACTCTTCTTTACGGGCCGTGATGTCGCCGGCGATCTTCTGAAGCGCCTCGGCCCGTTTGTACGCGGGCAATCTCCGGCTGACGGCAAAGGCCGACCGCGCAGCGCGGATAGCTTCATCCGCCTCAGCCTCCCCGGCCAGGCAGACTTCCGCGAGGACCTCACCGCTGTAAGGATTTCGGATCAGACTGGTCGTTCCGGTTTCGACCCACCGGCCGGCGATCAGCATTGCGCGACGTGCAGCCATTGCAACGCGATTCTGCCCACCGCTGCGAATGAAGTCAAGGCGC
>Ga0163199_1000345_pt1 | contig 29341 bp, 28 predicted proteins | sample PL_2010_150m_FD_113537 | JGI IMG/M metagenome (GOLD analysis project Ga0163199, IMG submission 113537) | Freshwater microbial communities from Powell Lake, British Columbia, Canada to study Microbial Dark Matter (Phase II) - PL_2010_150m | ecosystem: Environmental > Aquatic > Freshwater > Lake ...
CTCACCTTGCTTTATCTTACTCAGGGAAACAACACCCTGTTGTTCAATAAGATTGATTACAAAAACTCGGGCGACATCAAACCGTATGGCGATAAAGCCAGTGTGGTTGGTTACCATGCTATTTGTATCTCTGAGTCAAAGACATCAGGTTTCGAATTAACCGATGCAGATAAGCACGAATTGATGCGTATTGCCCGGAGCACGTTAGATTCCTATATAAGAAACCGAACAATACCTCCATTAAATTCAACCGGATACAGTGAAAATCTCAAAATGAAGGCAGGTGCCTTCGTAACTTTAACAATCGATGGCAACCTTCGGGGGTGTATCGGGTCATTTGAACCTGATATCCCGCTTTACAAGGTTATCCAGGAGATGGCTATAGCTGCTTCCACTCAGGACAACCGGTTTCAGCCCGTAAAAGTTCAGGAGATCGAGTCTATCCATGTTGAAATATCGGTTTTAACCCCGATGCATAAGATAAAGAATATCAGTGAAATCCAATTGGGCAAAAATGGAATCTATATAAAAAAAGGGGTTCAGGGCGGAACATTTTTACCGCAGGTAGCTACCGATACCGGCTGGACACTGGATGAATTTCTGGGCCACTGTGCGCGGGACAAGGCCGGGATCGGCTGGACCGGCTGGAAGGATGCTGATATCTATATATATGAGGCTCTTATCTTTGAGGAGGATATCCCAAAGAAAAAATGAATGCGCCTTATTTACTGATTCCAATCGAACTGATATTGCTGATCCTTTATGGTATCAGCCTGCTATTCAGCCGGTTGGACATAATAAGCAAATCCATCCACCGGAAAATATGGAATTATAGTCTCCTGGCCACTTTTCTCGTAGCTGCCATTCTCGGAACCCTGATGGCTGTGCAAATCAATTATAAGATGGAGGTTCCCTGGACTGAAAAAGTTCTTAAATGGCACGTCAATTTTGGCATTGCTTTATCACTTATCGGGGTATTTCATCTGCTGTGGAATTGGCGGTATTATTTTCCGGTAAAATCGGCAGGTCGCAAAAGAGGGAGGACTCAAAGATCCTTCCCTTCAGGCGTATCCGCGGGGAAAATATTCCGGACGGGAGTACCCGCGGGTCCTCCCCTACTATTTTTAATTGGGTTTTGCGGCATTGCTTTTCAAACATTTATGATCAGGGAATTACTCGCATTGTTCCAGGGAAACGAACTTATGTTATCACTGATCCTATTTCTGTGGTTACTGATCACCGGAACCGGAGCCCTAACCGGCAATCGTGCCGGGGCTATTATCAGCACAGAACCCCGGGAGAACCGGCGTAAATCTTTTCTTCTCGTTCTCACCCTTATCATTCTTCCATTCTTCTCGATTCCGTTAATGTATTATTGCAAAAGCCTGTTTTTTGCTCCCGGGATCGAAGCGGGTCCGGTGGCTTTTACGGGCTTTCTGCTTTTGATCCTGGCCCCTTTCTGCTTCCTGAATGGTTTCGCCTTTACTTTCATTACCAGATTATTACAGTCCTCAGGGCTGAACATCAGAAAAGCCTATGCCTGGGAGAGTATGGGGGGTGCTACCGCAGGACTTATTTGCACACTTGCAATCCTGACCGGTATTCTGACACCACCTGCCGGCCGATGGATTGAGAAGTTATTTCATCCCAATGAAGAGATAATTGCCACCAGATCGGGCTCATCCGGCCGATTGACAATCACCAGGAGCGGCGATCAGGTGAATATTTTCGAAAATGGCATTCTCTCCCAATCTTCAGGAAACACCCTGGTATGTGAGGAGATGGCCCATTTTGCCATGATACAGAATCCGAACCCCCGAAATGTTCTGGTTATCGGAGGATTGCTTTCGGGTATCCATCAGGAATTGGCTAAATATCCCTGCAATCGCATTGATTTGGCGGAGCCGGATCCGCAAATTTTCAGGTTGGCCAAACGTCTTAACCTGATTCAGGAATCGATCCCGCCCTTTCGATATATCAGAAAAACACTATCAGCCTGGATCAATCATTCAGATATTCAATATGATATCATCCTTGTGATGCTTCCCGGCCCGCAAAATCTGAGTTTGAACCGGTTCTATACCGCTGAATTCTTCCATCGCCTGAAAAACTGCCTGGCTCCGGGCGGGATAGTCTCAGTAATGCTGCCTGGAACAGCTAATTACGTTTCAGGAGAAGCCATCGCCGCTATCGGTCCGGTTATCAATGCCATGCGGACATCCTTCAGCCGGTCCCTCCTTTTTCCCGGCGAGAACAATTACCTGATTGGAGGAAGTACCCTACTCAGCACGGATATTTTATCAGAATTGAAATCCAGAAACATTCAGACACTTTATGTTTCCGATGGTTATTTTGATGAAGATCTGTTAAAAGCCCGAATGGAAGAGATCAACCGGGTTATGGGATCAGAACCTGCTATTAATACCGATCTTAAACCCAGAGCCTATTTCGGGCAGATCGCCTGGTGGCTGGGGCATTTTCCGGTGCGGATATTATGGCCGCTGGTTGCGATTCTGGCTATGCTTGTGGTCAGCGGCCTGGTTTCCGGCCGCTCCGCATTCAGCGGCATGTTTATTATGGGTGCCGGTGCTTCGGGGATAGAGATCATTCTGCTTTTTCTTATCCAGATTACAGTTGGGTCACTTTATCTGTTCACCGGGCTCCTGCTGGCTTCCTTTATGGCAGGCCTCGCCCTTGGCAGCATCCGAACATTCAGCGGCATACCCGGCAAACTTGCCTCAAGCAGCACCTTTATCCTCCTGGCATTCACGATGGTCACTGCATTGTTAGCAGGACTTGCAATCTGGATGACCAAATCAGGCAATCTAATCCTGATCAAAACAGCATTGATTATAATACTAACCTTTGTCTCAGCCCTGCTCACGGGACTTTTTTTCGCCTATCTCACGAGTATCCTGCCCGATCCAAGATCGAACGGACAGCTATATGTTTATGATCTGATGGGTGCTGCGTTCGGCGCACTGGTGTATCCGATGGTAGTTATACCGATATTTGGCCTTCTGCCGGCTATCGGTATCATTTCCGGTTCAGGAATATTAATTTTGGTCTTGTTAAAATCCGGACTGAAATGACGTGCGGGATGTCAGATGAATAAAAGAGAATTTTTAAAAAATGCAGCTACGGCAGGAATTTCGACCTGTTTGTACGGCATATATGGTTTTGGAAATAAAACATTAAACACGATGAATGAGCAAAATAATACGAAGCCTGGTGAACTTGAAGCCAGACATTACATTGAAACACCAAGAGGGATAAAATGCCTGATTTGTCCGAATGAATGTACCCTCAAGGAGGGGGAACTGAGTGTTTGCCATAACCGGATCGCACGCGATGGCAAGCTTTATACCATGTCATACGGAAATCCCTGTGCGATCCATATGGATCCTGTTGAGAAAAAACCATTGCTTCATTTTCTGCCGGGATCGCTAACCTTTAGTATAGCGACTGCCGGGTGCAACTTTGCCTGCCTCAACTGTCAGAACTGGGAGATTAGCCAAACCAGCCCAACCCAAACCCGCAACTTCGATGCAAATCCCGAGACGGTTGTTAACCAGGCTATCCGGGAACAATGTAAATCGATAGCCTATACCTATTCCGAGCCCATTACTTTTTTCGAATATATGATCGATACGGCAACACTGGCCAAAAGTCGGGGGGTAAAGAATATCATGGTTTCAAATGGTTATATTAATCAGGAGCCTCTGCTTGAATTATGCAAAGTAATTGACGCTGCGAATATTGATCTGAAGACTTTTGATCCGGTGACTCATTTAAAGCTAACGGCCGGTAATCTGAAACCCGTGCTCGAAACGCTGAAAACGTTTAAAGACCAGGGAGTCTGGCTTGAGATCACCAATCTGCTCATTCCCGACTGGACAGACAATTTCGACCAGATAACCAAAATGTGCGATTGGTTGGCAAAGGAAGGATTTACAGATTATCCGCTGCATTTCAGCCGGTTTCATCCACAGCACAAACTAACCCGTTTGCCCGCAACACCGCTCCAGGCACTCACGCGTGCCAAGGATATTGCCTTGAAAGCAGGACTGAAATTTGTGTACATCGGTAATGTACCGGGCATTGGCGGCGAGGATACCTATTGTCCGAATTGTAAAGTCCTTTTAGTCAAGCGCAAAGGATTTGAAATCGAACAAAACCTGATTGCCGGCAATCGATGCCCCAAGTGCCAGACCACAGTGGCAGGGAGGTGGTGAGAGGCTGTCGGTTGCAGGTTGCAGGTTGTTAGGTTGTTGTGATTGTTATGATGGTTGTGGTGGTTGTGATGGTTGTGATGGTTGTGGGTTGTGAGTTGTCGGTTATCGGTTAGGTCGCAACTTGCATCTTGCAACAATCATAACAATCATAACAATCATAACAACCATAACTCACAACCGACAACCGGCATTGACATAAATCACTTATTTAACGATGTACATCAGTTTTTCCATGACAAATGATATCCGAAGGTATTTCTATATCTACATCCATATATATCGGAAAATTCTACTTTTGCCTGATAATTTTCTAACACTATGAGCAGCGAATCCCTGGTTCTTTTCTTTATTGTTGGTGTTGTTCTTGTTGGAGGAGCAGTTTTGTTCTCCACTTTCGTAGCACCGCGCATCAGCAAATCACCCGTTAAATTCGAACCCTATGAATGCGGTATCCCTGCCGAAGGGAATGCCTGGATCCAGTTTAACGTCGGGTACTATCTCTTTGCGATTGTATACCTGATATTTGACGTGGAAACAGTGTTTGTTTTCCCCTGGGGTGTGGTAATGAGAGAAATCGGCTTAAGGGCTTTTGTCGAGATCGTGATTTTCTTCCTGATCCTTGGCTTGGGCCTGTTGTATGCCTGGAAAAAAGATGCTTTGAAATGGGTTTAAAAATCAAATCCATGAAATATGAGGATTTCCAGGATAATGATACCCTGGAGATCTTCAAACAATCAGGAGGCAATATCCTGATGACCACGATTGATGACATCGTCAACTGGGGACGTTCAAACTCCATATGGCCGCTGACTTTTGCCACGAGCTGCTGCGGAATCGAAATGATGGCTGCCGGTGCTCCGCGACACGACTTCTCCCGTTTCGGGATGGAAGTATACCGGGCTACCCCTCGCCAGGCCGATGTGATTGTTGTGGCCGGAACCATTGTGCACAAAATGGCGCCGGTTTTGAAACGCCTTTACGATCAGATGGCCGATCCGAAATATGTTATAGCCATGGGTGCCTGCGCCTGCTCGGGCGGACCCTTCTATTATAATACCTATTCGGTGGTACGCGGTGTTGATCATGTGATCCCCGTGGATGTATATGTCCCAGGCTGCCCTCCCCGTCCGGAAGCTTTGCTTTATGGAGTTTTGCAACTGCAGCGCAAAATGAAAACCGATACCATGAGGAGTCCGCGCGATCCGATGGAGAACTATATTTAATCAGCCGGATATGGAAAAAGAGCAATTAGGACAAGTCCTTTCAGAATTGTTTCCTTCTTTGGAAATCAATACCTCCCAGGATCCGGTCCGGGTTAAAGCGGATACCGGATCTATTCATAGCCTGGCCATGACACTCCGCGATGACAGCCGGTTTCAGTTTGATTACCTGTTTAATATGTACGGGATTGACCGCGAGGACCGGTTTACCCTCGTTTATTACCTGGAATCTACCATTTTTAGGCATATCGTTGCCATCGAAACAGACCTTGCCGATCATGATAATCCGGTAGTTGAGTCTATCAGTGACCTCTGGAAAACAGCAGAATTTCAGGAACGCGAAATCTATGACCTGATGGGGGTCAGTTTTACCAACCATCCCGATCCCAGGCGATTGTTTTTAGAAGATGGCTGGGCTTTCCCGCTTAGAAAAGATTACAAGGACGATATAAACTTTATCGAACGTTAGCCCATGCAGGAAGTTGAATTGCAAGATATTCTGACCGCCAGAGAAGACGGTGACTATATCATCAATATCGGGCCGCAGCACCCTTCTACGCACGGCGTACTCCGGTTTGTCGTATCGCTTAAGGGAGAAATGCTGGAATATGTGATTCCGCACTGTGGCTATATCCACCGCGGCATCGAGAAAATGTGCGAACGGCTCACCTATCCCCAGATCATCCACCTTACCGACCGAATGGATTATTTGTCAGCCCACATGAACAACGAAGCGGTATCCCTGCTGGTTGAGAAGGCAACCGGTGTTGAAGTTCCCGAGCGCGTAAAATATATCCGAACCATTTTATCTGAACTCCAGCGTATTCAGTCACATCAGCTTTGGTGGGCCGCATTCGGAATGGATATGGGAGGATTAACCTGCTTTTTCTACGGTTTGCGCGACAGGGAAAAGATTCTGGATATTTTCGAAGAATCCTTCGGTTCCAGACTGCTTCACAGCTATATATGCCCCGGCGGAGTAATGAACGATATTCATCCGAACTTTCAGAAAAGGACAAAAGAATTCATTAAATACTTCAGGAAAAAACTTCCCGAATATGATGAGCTGCTTACGGGCAATATCATTTTTGAGATGAGGACAAAAGGGATGGGAGTGTTATCCAAAGGAGAAGCAATCAGTTATGGTTTGACCGGCCCTCCCGGACGAGCTTCGAATTTTGCCTGCGATATCCGTAAATTGTATCCATACAGTGCCTATGACAAAGTGGAATTCAAAGAAATTCTCTACACCGAAGGCGATACCTGGGCAAGATATAAAGTTCGTATGGCTGAGATGTGGGAGTCAATGAAAATCATTGAACAACTGATAGATAATATACCTGAAGGTGATTTTACCATCAAAATGAAACCGGTGATAAGACTTCCTGAAGGCGAGTACTCGCAACGGGTTGAAACTGCAAGGGGTGAACTGGGAGTGTACGTGGTTAGTAAAGGTGAAAAAACTCCATACCGGATGCATTTCCGTACGCCAAACTTCTCCAACCTGTTTGTAATGAACCGGCTGGCAGCCGGCAATAAGATTGCTGACCTGATTGCCATCAGCGGATCCCTCGATCTCGTTATTCCTGATATTGACCGATAGTTCAACCGAATACAACCATAAAGATGCCGTTTAATATTTACGACTTCTCAGGCACCACAAAGGCCATCGACCAATTCCTGTATGCTAAGATGCCTCCAACCTGGGCATTTATTACAGAATTAGCCATTGTGGGATTAATTATACTGCTTTTCTATGCAGTCATTGGGCTGTACCTCGTTTATCTCGAACGCAAGGTATGCGCTTTTATGCAGAACCGGGTCGGGCCCAACCGGGTCGGCAAGTGGGGACTGTTTCAAACCATTGCCGACCTCATCAAGTTGCTGATGAAAGAATTGATCACCATCAGGAAAGCGGATAAACTTCTGTTTAACATCGCTCCATTTATTGTGATCATTGCTTCCTTTATGGCTATTGCTGCCATCCCGTTTGCCAAAGGATTACACGCCGTTGATTTTAACATCGGCGTTTTTTATATGATGGCTGTTTCATCCATTGGGGTAATCGGAATTCTGCTGGCCGGATGGTCGAGCAACAGTAAATACTCCCTGATCGGGGCAATGCGAAGCGGAGCACAGGTTGTCAGTTATGAGTTGTCGGTTGGCCTCGCGTTATTGTCGGTTGTTATTTTTAGCGGATCGATGCAACTGTCAACGATTATAGAAAGCCAGGCTAATGGATGGTGGATCTTTAAAGGACACATTCCTGCAATCATCTCCTTCGTTATTTTCCTGATTGCCAGTACTGCTGAGATCAACCGCGGTCCGTTTGACCTTGCTGAAGCTGAATCTGAATTAACAGCCGGTTTCCATACCGAATATTCCGGCATCCGTTTCGCCTTCTTTTTCCTGGGCGAATACATGAATATGTTTATCGTTGCATCACTGGCTGCCACTGTGTTTCTCGGTGGCTGGATGCCGCTCCATATCGGCAATCTGCAAGGGTTTAATCATGTAATGGACTTTATTCCACCGATCTTCTGGTATTTCGGGAAAACAATCTTCATCATGTACCTGATTATGTGGTTCAAATGGACGTTCCCAAGGTTAAGGATCGACCAGTTGCTGACACTGGAGTGGAAATATTTACTTCCTATCAACCTGGTGAACATTCTGATCATCTCTTTCATCGTCCTCATGGGATGGTACATTAAATAACGACTATGAATTCAGTAGGCAAATACTTCAGCGATATTTTCTATGGGCTAAAATCCCTCTGGAAAGGACTTATGGTTACCGGATACTACTTTGTACATCCGAAACAGATTGTAACTCAGCAATATCCGGAAAATCGCAAAGAACTGAAAATGTTCGACCGGTTTAAGGGCGAGTTGATCCTTGCGCATGATGAAAATAATTTTCACCATTGCAACGGATGCGGTATCTGCCAGTTAAATTGTCCAAACGGTTCCATCGAAATCATTGCCGATTCGGTTCCCAACGAGGATGGCAAAGCTGAACGCATTATCGATAAGCATATTTATCATCTGTCGATGTGCACCTTTTGCGCTTTGTGCGTTAAAAGCTGTCCGAGCAATGCACTTGCCTTTTCACAGGAATTTGAGCATGCTGTTTTTGATCGTAACAAGCTCACCAAAGTATTGAATCAACCTGGATCACGGATTAAAAAAGAGCCTAAAGAGCCGAAAGCACCTAAACCGCCCATCGATACTGTTCCGAAGTCTAACCCAGCTAACTAAACCGATATGGCACTGAATGTCTTAATGTTTTATCTTCTTTCTGCCGTTATTGTGATCTGTTCGGTACTGACTATAACAACCACACGGATCCTTCGGGCGGCTTTTTACCTCCTTTGTGTATTGGTAGCTACAGCAGGGTACTACTTCATGGTTAATTATCAGTTTATGGCAGGGGTTCAGCTGGTGCTTTATGCCGGAGGGATCGTTGTTCTGATCATTTTCTCGATTCTGCTCACCAGCCATATCAGTCATAAATTTGCCAAACCTGAAGCTATGAGGCTGGTTATGGGCATCCTGGTGGGATTATCGGGATTCGCTCTTTCAACAATCGCCATCCTTAAGTTTACCTTTACTCCCTCAAACGCACCTGCCATGAAAGTGGATATGCAGGCTATCGGAACACAATTGCTGGGTACCGGTAAAAATGGATACGCCCTGCCTTTTGAGGTGATCAGTATCCTGCTCCTCGCCGCGATGATCGGCGCCATCATCATCGCTAAAAAAGGCAAATAAATAAACCCTAAACTCTAAACAACCATATATGTTACAAGGAATCCCCATAACCCACGTGCTGATTGTCAGCTCATTTATGTTTTTTACAGGTGTTTGCGGTTTTATCATCCGGCGTAACATGATCACGATTCTCATGTCAATAGAGCTGATCCTGAACGCTGTCAATATTAACCTGGTCGTTTTCAATAAATACCTGTTTCCTGATCAGCTTCAGGGGCATTTTTTCGCCCTGTTTGTAGTCGGGATCGCTGCCGCTGAAGCATCAGTTGCAATTGCCCTTATTATCAATATATACAGGCGATTGAACTCGATCAGCGTCGATAAAGTCAATGAAATGAAGTATTAATCCAACCATTTGGCTGTTATGAATTATTCATTAACCATATTGATCCTCCTGATTCCTTTCGCAACATTCCTGTTCAACGGGCTTGTCGGAATGAAGTTTAAGCCCATTGTATCCGGTTTAATTGGTACGATAGGACTTGGAGTGATCACACTTCTGGCTTATCTCACTGCCTGGCAGTATTTCTTTGTCGATGGAATGGTCGGCGGTTCATTCCCGAAAGTTATCGCGATGTCGATGGAATGGCTTCGGTTGACCGATGCATTAAGGATCCAGATCGGTATTCTGCTCGACCCGATTTCGGTGATGATGCTGGTGGTGATTACCACGGTGTCCTTCATGGTTCACATTTACAGCCTGGGTTATATGAAAGGCGAAAAAGGATTCGAACGGTTCTTTTCGTTCTTATCACTCTTTTCTTTCTCCATGCTCGGGTTGGTTATAGCGACCAATATCTTCCAGATGTACATTTTCTGGGAACTGGTTGGGGTATCCTCTTTTCTGCTGATCGGATTCTATTATTCGAAAGATTCGGCTGTTGCTGCATCGAAAAAGGCATTTATCGTAACCCGGTTTGCTGACCTTGGCTTCCTGATTGGGATACTCCTTTTGTCATATTTCACCCAGACATTTGATTTTAAAGTACTTACAGGCACCGATCAGAGCATCTTTGCCCAAACAGCCGGTGTTAGTTTCCTGGGCATGTCGGTCATGACCTGGGCCGCACTGCTCATATTTATGGGCGGAGCCGGAAAATCCGCCATGTTTCCGTTACATATCTGGTTGCCCGATGCCATGGAAGGCCCGACACCTGTGTCCGCCCTTATCCATGCTGCAACGATGGTTGTAGCCGGTGTATTTCTGGTTGCCCGGATGTTTCCGGTATTCTACTTCCAGGCCCCGGATGCTTTGACAGTCATCTCCTATGTGGGAGGATTTACCTCCCTGTTTGCGGCGGCAATTGCCTGTACCCAGTATGATATCAAGCGGGTACTGGCCTTCTCTACCCTGTCGCAAATCGGTTACATGATGCTGGCGCTCGGCGTTTCGGGTTATGGCGGTCATGAAGGCGTTGGTTACATGGCCTCCATGTTCCATCTCTTCAACCATGCCATGTTTAAAGCATTACTCTTCCTGGGTGCCGGATCGATCATCCACGCTGTTCACAGCAATGTGATGCAGGATATGGGTGGCTTAAGGAAATACCTGCCAATTACCCATATCACCTTCCTGATTGCCTGTCTGACTATTGCCGGAGTTCCATTCCTATCCGCGTTCTTCAGTAAAGATGAAATTCTGGTAGCAGCATACGAACACAATAAGTTGCTGTTTGCAGTCGAATTCCTGGTAGCCGGATTAACCGCTTTCTATATGTTCCGGCTCTATTTCAACATTTTCTGGGGCAAGGAGACGCATTATCATCACACACCGCACGAGTCTCCTAAAACGATGACCATTCCGTTAATGATTCTCGCACTCGGTTCGGTCTTTGCAGGCTATATTCCTTTCAGCAAATTGGTTACATCGGATTCGATGCCATTTGAATCCCACATGGATTTTGGAATTGCGATTCCATCGGTTCTGATCGGGTTGACCGGTATTCTTATCGCCTGGATTTTATATAAGAAAGAATCAAAGATACCTGAACGGATTTCGAAATCCCTCGGTGGTTTTTACCAGGCGGTATACCATAAATTCTATATCGATGAGGTGTATATGTTTATTACCAAGAAGATCATTTTCAATTGCATAGCACGACCGGTTGCCTGGTTCGACAGGCACATTGTTGACGGAACCATGAATGGCATCGGCTGGATCACTGTTACCAGTTCAAGAAACATCAAAGGTATGCAATCAGGGAACCTGCCTCAATATGGTATGGTTTTCGTACTTTCTGCGATCATCCTGGTACTTATATTTTCTTTTCTAATCTGATCATTGAGGTTTAATCTGAAATAGAAACCGATTATGAATATTCTGAACCTGCTTATTATTATTCCAGTACTGACGGTTATTGGCATCGTTTTTACCAAAGACTTTAAGGGCGCAAGGGTGGCTGCTGCGGTTGGCATGACGCTTCAGCTGATTACTGCGGTGATTCTTGTAATCAGCTTCTTTGCACAACGCAAAGCCGGCATAACAGGGGAGTTTCTCTTCCTGAGTGATTTTACCTGGTTTAAAACCCTTAATATTCACTATTCCGTAGGCGTCGACGGCATTGCTGTTTGGATGCTCTTGCTTGCATCAATAGTTGTTTTTGCCGGCATTTTCGCCTCCTGGCAGGTTGAATATCTTGCCCGCGAATTTTTTATCTCCCTGATATTGCTGGCAACCGGAGTTTTCGGGTTCTTTATTTCACTCGATCTCTTTACGATGTTCCTCTTCTATGAACTCGCTGTGATCCCGATGTATCTGCTTATCGGCATCTGGGGCAGCGGGCCGAAGGAATATTCTGCCATGAAGCTGACGCTTATGCTGATGGGAGGTTCCGCACTTTTAGTAGTAGGATTATTAGGTCTTTACTTCTACTCTTCCGCAGCCGGGCCTGTCACTTTTAACCTGCTCGAGTTATCGAAAATATCTTTCCCGTTAGCGATGCAGCGATTCTTCTTTCCATTCCTGTTCGTGGGCTTTGGAATCCTGGGAGCCTTGTTCCCGTTGCATACCTGGTCGCCGGACGGCCACTCCTCGGCACCTACGGCTGTTTCCATGCTTCATGCCGGCGTTCTGATGAAGCTTGGAGGATATGGCTGTATGCGGGTTGCCATGTTCCTGCTGCCTGAAGCCGCGCAGGAGATGTCGTGGATATTCCTGATACTAGCTACAATCAGCATTGTTTACGGGGCTTTCGGAGCCATCTGGCAAAAAGACCTCAAGTATATCAACGCTTATTCTTCTGTGAGTCATTGCGGGCTTGTTCTCTTTGCCCTGTTGATGATGAATAGAACATCCATGAACGGAGCTGTCATTCAGATGATTTCACATGGCTTAATGACGGCCCTCTTCTTTGCCCTGATCGGGATGATTTACGGAAGAACACACACCCGGAATATCGATCAGATGGGCGGACTAATGAATGTTATACCTTTCCTTAGTGTTGCTTATGTTATTGCAGGTCTGGCATCCCTTGGTCTTCCGGGATTAAGCGGTTTTGTTGCCGAAATGACCATTTTTATCGGTTCATTCCAGCATCCGGATACTTTCCACCGGGTTGCAACCATTATTGCCACAACATCCATTGTCGTTACTGCTGTATATATCCTACGGGTTGTCGGAAAACTGCTGCTCGGCCAGATCAGGGAAAAAGAATACCTCGAATTCCCCGATGCAAAATGGTATGAGCGAATCAGCGTAGTCGTTCTGATACTGCCGATCGCAATAATCGGTTTTTACCCATCCTATCTGTCCAGCACACTTTTGGATGCGCTCAATCCTATTATCGAACGGTTAACAGCCATGCTATAAAATATTAAAGAGATGGACATTGCTTCTTTCAACCTCATGCGAAACGAACTGATCCTGGTTGGGATCGTCCTGATTTTGCTTATAGCGGAAATCTTTACCAAAAATGAAAATAAGCACAAACTTATTTCTATGGGTACCATCCTGTTTGGGGTGGCTACCCTGATCAACTTTCTGCCCTTACCGGAAGGGCAGTTATTTGGCGGCAGTTTCCAAACCACCCGGATCACCGTGTTTATGAAAAGTATTCTGAATATGGGGGGTTTTATTGTTTTTCTTCAGTCGTTCACCTGGCTCAAACGGGAAGAAAACAACGGAAAGATCGGTGAATTTTTCATCCTGATCATTTCCACGCTGATTGGTATGAATTTTATGATTTCCTCAGGAGATTTCCTGATGATGTATATTGGTCTGGAATTGGCAACCATTCCTATGGCCGCCTTAGCCGCCTATGAAAAATTCAGCGAAAAATCTGCTGAAGCAGGTATTAAGCTGATTCTGACTTCAGCTCTTTCGTCGGGGATTTTACTGTATGGCTTATCCTTCATTTACGGGACAACCGGATCGATCTATTTTGCGGATGTCGTTTCCAATGTCGGCAATAATTCATTGCAAACCTTTGGTTTTGTGTTCTTTGTAGCCGGCATGGCCTTTAAGATATCCCTCGTTCCATTCCATCTGTGGACAGCCGACGTTTACGAAGGCGCACCGGTGAACGTTACCGCCTATCTTTCGGTGGTATCAAAAGGTGCAGCGGTATTTATATTCATGATCATCCTCTATCGGGTATTCAGTTCAATCACTGCTGTTTGGGAACCATTGCTCTATACGCTGGCGGTAGCCACCATGACCATCGGTAACTTGTTTGCCCTCCGGCAGGAGAACCTGAAACGATTCATGGCCTTTTCCTCAATTGCCCAGGCCGGTTTTATCCTGCTGGGTATTATGCAGGGCGGTCAATTGGGTATGACGACTGTGGTTTATTTCATGCTGATCTATGTATTTACCAACCTGGCCGCATTCGGTGTTATTTCAGCCATTTCAGAACAGACCGGCAAGGAAAACATTTCAGACTACACCAGCCTGTACAAAACCAATCCGAAGCTGAGCCTGATATTGCTGCTGTCGATGTTTTCCCTGGCAGGAATTCCACCGGTTGCAGGATTCTTTGGTAAATTCTTCCTGTTCACGGCTGCCGGGGCCAAGGGCTATTATATACTGGTTCTGATTGCTGTATTGAATGCAACCGTATCACTGTATTATTATCTGCGGGTAGTGAAGGCCATGTTGATCGACAAATCCGACAATCCGATTGCTACTTTCAAAACCCCATGGCCCATGCGTATCAGCCTGTTGATCTGCGTTGCCGGTATTTTCTTTATCGGATTTGCCAGCTTCATCTATCAATACATTTCCAATATCAGTTTCGGAATTAATTAGTTACCATCATGGCTCTTAATCAGGGAAAACATATTATTGAAGTAATCGACGGGAAACGCTGCACCTTAGTGGAATCTGGCATTTCACGCAATCGTAAGGAATTTTTGCAGACGATCCTTGAATTTAACGGCTACGAGGTTAAAACAGCTGTTGATGAAGAGGGTACCTGGAAAATTGGTGTGACGGACCTTGTTTTCCACGCCGTGGTGGATATATATAAAAGAAGTTTATTAAGTCCTAACGGGCATAGGATAACCCCGGCATACTGGCTGCAACTAACTGATCATCAGTCAGAAGCAGAGGTTAATTATTGGACACGGAAATAATAAGAATTCACTTATGAAAACCACCGACAAGGGATTCAACACCAAGCTGATTCATGCAGGAGCATTTGAAGATGAATATGGCAGCGTTTCGGTTCCCATCTATCAAACATCTACTTTCAAGTTTAAAAATGCACAGGAAGGTGCTGATTGTTTTTCCGGCAAGAGTGGCGGGTTCATTTATACCCGCATAGGTAATCCAACCATACGGGCATTTGAGAAAAAAATTGCCGAACTCGAAAACGGATATGAAGGAATCGCCACAAGTTCTGGTATGGGAGCCATTACCAGTGTTTACATGGCCTTATTGGGTGCCGGCAGCCATATCATTAGCTCAGAAGCAGTGTATGGTCCGGCAAGAGGCGTTCTTGAGCAGGATTTTTCCCGTTTCAATGTGGAGGCAAGTTTTGTGAACACCTCTGATATTGAAAAGGTTCGCGCTTCCGTCAAGCCCAACACCAAAGTTCTATACATTGAAACCCCGGCGAATCCGACCATGGATATTACTGATATTGCGGCCTGTTCGAGAATTGCCAGGGAATGCAATCTGATCCTTGTTGTCGACAACACTTTCTCTTCTCCTTATTTGCAGAAGCCACTTGATTTTGGAGCTGATGTGGTGCTTCATTCCGTTACTAAATTTATCAATGGCCATGCGGATATCGTAGGGGGTGTTATTGTAACGAAAGATCCCGGGATTTATAAAAGAATCCGCCATTCCATGGTATATATGGGATGCAACATGGACCCTACCCAGGCTTTCATGGTACTTAGAGGGGTAAAGACTTTGGCCATCCGCATTGAACGGGCACAGGAGAATGCCATTAAAGTGGCTTTCTATTTACAATCTCATCCAAAAGTGGCCTGGATTAAATATCCTGGTTTGGAATCCCATCCCCAATCTCAACTTGCAAAGACTCAGATGAAAGGACCAGGCTCGATGATGAGTTTTGGGCTCACCGGCGGATTTAATGCAGGAAAGAGGCTGATGGATAATGTCCACCTGGCTACCCTCGCAGTATCCCTGGGAGGAGTAGAAACCCTGATTCAGCATCCCGCGTCAATGACGCACGCTGCTGTAAGCAAAGAGAGCAAGCTGGCTGCCGGCATTTCGGATGATTTGGTACGTTTCTCTGTAGGTATCGAAGATGCTGAGGATATAATCAGCGATCTGAGGGATGCACTCGAGAATGCGTAAAATCAACAACCTCCCGAAGCCTTCTTCTTACCCGGTTTCTTAATTAAAGCAGGTTTGGCACCGCGGCCCTGATCAGCAGGAGCTGCCAGCTGAATGGCTCCCCCACCCCCTAAAGCGGATCCTGCTGCCTGCCGGAAATCATACCGGGCCAGTTCCTCATTCGGAGCCGTTGAGGCCGGTTTCTGAGGATTCATGATGGTTTCAACCCAATAATTCAAGCCACCTTCCAGCACAAACAAATTATTATAACCAAGCTGTCTGGTGATCATCCAGGCTTCGTTAGCCTCAATGCTGCCGTTGCTGTAAAAAATATTCATCTTGACATCCTGATCAAGAATATCTTTCCACTTATCATTCAGCAGGTCGGTGAGTGGGATGTTGATCGCACCGGGCAGACTGAATTTCTCGAAATCATCCTGATCCCGCACATCGATCAATTGAACGGAAGGATCTTTATTGATCAGTTTATCAGCCAGTTCATCAGGACTGAAAAACTGCTGGCGTCCTTTTGCCTCTTCCAGCAACTGGCTGACTGTCAGTTTATACGGATGAGTGGTATTCTGCGGAACTGCGGCAATAATCAGGCCGAGCCCAACGATACTGATGGATAATATAACTCTTGCTTGCATTTCTTTTTGATTTAATATTCTTCACGCGGAAATTTCTTCTCAGCCCATTCGGCAACATAAAACATCCCGATAGCCGCCAGAATTATACCAAGCGCTGCGAGGCCGTCGGAAAGGCCGAGCGACTCGCTTAGTTTGGGAGATCCTTTAAAGGCAGCCATGTAGAGATTATCCCAGAGGGGATATCCTTCGGAGAATATAATCACTCCGATAAACAGCCCTCCGATAAAAACCATTGCATCTATTTTCCCGATGGATGCGCCCGCAAAGCTGGTTCCAGGGCAAAATCCGCCGATAATAAATCCGGCGCCCATCACAACCCCGCCAATTATGGCAGATGAAAGGTAGGTTGGGTTGACGTATACCAGATCCAGATCGAGCCATCCAAACAGGCTCAGAAACAGCATCCCAAGCATTGCAGTGATAGCGGCTGTGAAAAACACTTTTAAAACAACCATATCATACCCGTAAAAAACACCAGCCAATTTCCGGCTGGAAGAGAATCCGCTGCTTTCCAATACAAAACCAAATCCAATACCTATGATGAAAGCCAGTAATAAATTTGTATTCTCAGATATTATTCCATTAACAACTAACGGTCCCATAATCAATCTTTTTAAGGTTAAATCCAATTCTTTCTAAAAAAATAAGCCAGGGCAAAGGCAGTTCCGAAAATGGCAGCCATGGTTATAAAACCACCGAGTGATAAAACGGCCATCCCACTCAAAGCCGACCCGCTTGTACATCCACGGCCGAGCTGGGAACCAAATCCAAATAGTACCCCGCCTGTACCAGCCATAATCAATCGCTTGCGGGAGGTGATCTTCGGACTGTGTTCGACTTTGAGTTTCAATCTTCCCCAAAGGCTGCCCGACAGGAAACCTCCGACAAGTACTCCGGTCATTTCGAATACCAGCCAGTTCTTCAATGGGTTTGGATGCTGTTTTATCGATTCAGCATAAAAAGCATTCTTTTCAAGGTGTGCTGGAGCAATTACCTTATTAGCTGCAACAACCACACTTTTAACAGCACCGCTGGCGCCGAGACCGCGGCCGGCAATATAATTTGCCGCAATTAATACAAGGCCAAGCAAGACTCCCCCCAGATAGGGGTTCAGATATCTTCGAGACCGGTCTTTCAATTCTTTCTCCATGGTTATATTGGTTCATTATGTTAATTACGTTCATTCATTGCGACTACGTAGAGACGCATAATTGCGTCTATGCAGCATGAGACGCAATTATGCGTCTCTACAATGTTAATAGAGCCATCGGCTCATCTGGCCGGCATAGGCTAAAATAAAACGAAGCATGATCCCGCCAAAAAGTACAAGAATGGCCGGTATATAAACCGGGATTCTGAATTTGATCAATTCAAGCGCCTCAAGAACAGCAGGAAAGATCAGCCCCATTGCCACCACCAACATCCAGAAAGGAGCGGTATAAGGACCACCGAGAAAAAGGTTGGCAGCATCGATCTGCACCTGGGTACTTGCCAGGAATCCCATGAACATATGCACAATCAGGAAAAGTTCAATTGCAATCAGCAGAAGATCTATCCGGGCAAATGTTTTACGTTCCTCATGGTTTTTGGAGAACAAGATAGCCGTTGCTGTACCTGTAGAAAGCCCGGAAACCAGAAAAAGGGGTCCTAAAATAGAAGTATTCCATAAGGGCCGGGCATTAAAAGCTGAAAAAAGTATTCCGGTATAGACACCGAGTATGACAGAGTAAATTGCCATCAGCCAAGCTATTACTTTCTTATATTTCTGAAAAAATGTTTCAATATCCTTTAGCCACTGATACTTCCAGTCCCACTTCGGAAAGACTTCTTTAATATGAAGTGCTGCCCAGATAAAGGAAAGGGGCGTAATAATCATTAAAGTCCAGGCACCCCACGACATGGGTGATTGCAAACGGATCACCGTGTATAGGTGCCAGAAATATGCTTTATGTTTAAGATCCAGAAAAAGTGCAAACAGACCGATAATCAGTATAATAGGAACGATCATTGGTGCAATTTTAACGGCAGCCCGGTACTCATTTTCCTTGCCCCTGAGATAAAATAAGGCAGCAAAAAATAGGATTCCGGCCGCCAATCCGCCCAGGAAAAGGTATAGGGGGATTTGCCAATGCCAGATATTCAGATGCGGGTCAATGAAGGGGTTCATCCTGCCGCTGACAATAAGTTCTTCTCTCATAACAGGTTACAGTTTAGATTAAGAAATATAGCTGAGGTTTGGTACCGGCTTCGGGTATGAGTGTTTTGTATTTCCGGTTTTTCAGCATAATGGATACCGGACTCTTGGGATCATTAAGATCGCCGAAATACATACACTTGGTTGGACAGGTGGCCACGCATGATGGTAATAATCCTTTCTCAACACGATGCAAACAAAAGGTGCATTTATCCACGTAACCGTCCGGATGTGCATACCGTGCGTCATAGGGACAGGAAGCTATACAGGCGCCGCAACCGATGCATTTGTTATGGGTAACCACTACAATACCTCCCTTGTCATAGTGACTGGCACCGGTGGGACAGCAACGAACGCAAGGCGAATTATCGCAATGATTGCAGCGTTCAGAGCGCAGTTCAAGTTCAAGGGTAGGATAAGTTCCATCGGTAACCTCCACGACCCAATCGCGGCAAAAGCCTATAGGAACGCTGTTCTCGGTTTGGCAGGCAACCACACAATCGCTGCAACCGACACACTTCCTGGTATCAACGGCCATGGCATATCTCATGACTTAACCTCCTCTGATTCAGTAATGAAAGTGACGAAATTGCCGCGCATTCCGGTCCCGCCCATGAGCGGATCAACCAGCACTTTGGTTATCAGGTTTGTATCGCTGGCTCCCTTTCCATAGCAACGCTTGAGGCGTTTCTGATCATGTCCGAAGCCATGGACCATATATACCGAATCCCAGCGGATTCTTTCGGTAATCCTCACTTTGATTGGAAATTCCGACCGTTTACCGTCCTGATTTCTTAAATGAATATACTGATCATTTGTCAAACCCCACTCCTGCGCAACCTTTGGATTAACCCATACTGAATTTTCATCCATCAGGTCGGTGAGATTAGGATTATTGGAAGTTCTGCTGAACGTGTGCATCGGAGCCCTGCCGTAATTCAGGCGGTAATAACCGGCCGGTGGCTCCTCATGAGCGGTGTATTTCGGCAATGGGTCAAATCCTTCTTGCTCGAAAGCGGTGGCGTATAATTCGATTTTCCCGGAATTGGTACCAAACTCAACCTCCTCATCAGGAGCGAAATAGAGGTCATCTGCCGTACGCTCAAAAGTCTTCACCCCGATTCTTTGCATTTCTTCCAGGCTGGTGCCCAACTGTTTAAGCTGCCAATCCAGGAGGTCCTCAATTTTTTCGTAAGGGAAAAAGGCTTCCAGTCCCATTTTTTTTGCGAGCTCCCGTGCCATCCAATAAGCAGGTTTCGTATTGTACTTAGGCTTTAAAGCCGGCATCCGGAGCGCGATTTGCGGTTTCCTGTGCGGACTGACCCGGATCTCATCATATCTTTCGATGTATGTGCATTCTGGTAAAACCACATCAGCATAACCAGTTATCTCCATCGGCATGGTGTCAATTACCACCAAAAGGTCAAGAGCTTCGATGGCCTTAATAGTATTGTCCTGATTGGGCAGGGTTTCGATCAAATTGGTTCCGTTAACGATCCAGGCTTTGAAATTGCATCCGCGGCTGGGATCGGGAATTGTAGCATCACAAACTCCATTTGCAAGTACTGAATCGGAAAGACGATACAGGTCGGGAAATTCAGTCCGCCAGGTTCTTTTTGGAGTTGGGAAGGCAGGATGAGGCACCTCTGGCACTGAGGCGGTTTCAGGTTTAAAAAAACCTCCGCGCCTTCCCCAGGATCCTAACAACGCGTTCAGGATAGCAACCGCTCGAAGCCGTTGGGTATCATCACCATACCAGGTTACATGACGACCAGGATGAACAATAACCGCCGGAGAAGCATGCCCCATTTCACGAGCCATCTGCCGGATGACTTCAGGCGGTATGGTTGTAATGCCATAGGCCCATTCAGGAGTCATTCCCTTTACATGGGCTTGCAACAAATCCAATCCCATTGTATATTTCTCAACATATGCCTTATCATACAATTCCTCCTCCAGGATTACATGAATCCAAGCCAGCAGCAAGGCCAGATCAGTTGCGGGCTTAATCGGCAGCCAATATTTAGATTTGCTGGCAGCCGTGGAATAGCGCGGATCAACAGTGATAATGATGGCACCTTTATCAATAGCAACGGACATCTCCTGAACCTGGCCGTTATGCATGTTTTCGCCAATATGGCTTCCGATCAAAACCAGGCATTTTGTATCACGGATATCGGTACGTTCCGGACTTTCGACGCCTTCCCCGAAAGTATTCTGAAAAGCCACTTCCCTTGGACCCCGGCATTGCGCATAGGACGGTGCTGCAATATGTGGGGAGCCAAATGCTTTTAACAGTGTTGAAAAGTATTTTCCGCCCGACCCATGCGTAAATAATGCGGTGCATTCCGGGCCATGCTCCCTGGAGATTTTCTTTAACTTGTCAGCAATATAGGTAAAGGCTTCATCCCAGGTAGCTTCTCTGAAAACCTGCTTGCCTCTGTCCTGAGTCCGGATAAGGGGAGTTTTTAGCCGGTCTTCATCGTTGTACATCCCCACCCCGCCGGTGCCTCTCGGACAGAACCGGCCATTACAATGAAGGTCCTCATCATTTCCAATGATTTTCCAGAGATCCCCCTTATCGTTTTTGTAGACCCATCCGGCGCATTTCCAGAAACAGATCTCGCAATAGGTAGGAGTCCTGCGCATCCCTTCGAAAATGAATCGTTCAGGATCAACCAACTCTTTGGCAAAGTTCCTGACCAGTGGCCAGGCCACTGCCGTTCCTCCAGCCCCCAGTGCAGAAATCCTGATAAAATCCCGTCTCGTTGCCATATATATGGATATATAGATATTTAACTTATTCTATGTGTAAAATTAAACAATATTCTGATTAGTGATAATAAATTAACAGAAAAAATTTGCACTATTATCGTGTATTTTTGACAATTACTTTTAAGAACTAATGGAAGAACCGAAAAAAGGCAGATTGCCCGACTGGTTAAAACTTAAATCGCGGCTGGATCAGGATGAAACCCATCAAAACGTACGCAGGATTGTTAAAGAAAACAACCTCAATACTATTTGTATATCAGGTAATTGTCCGAATATAGGCGAATGCTGGAGGGCCGGTACTGCCACCTTTATGATTCTTGGAAACATCTGTACCCGCGCCTGTAAATTTTGCGGCGTGGCAACAGGTAAACCCCTCCTACCCGATCCGGGCGAACCCGCCAGGATTGCTGATTCGATAAAAAAGATGGGCGTTAAACATGCAGTGATCACCTCAGTCGACCGCGACGACCTGCCCGACCGTGGTGCGGGTTTCTGGGCTCAAACCATCCGAACCATCCGGGAGGTCAATCCCACGGTTACCATGGAGACACTCATCCCGGATTTTGATGGCAAACCCGAATTGATAAACCTGGTGATCGATGCCGCTCCGGATGTTATTTCGCACAATCTGGAAACTGTTCGCAGGTTAACCCCGGATATCCGGACAAAAGCCCATTATGACACCAGTTTATCCGTGATCCGGCAGATAGCTGATTCGGGAATCGTTTCAAAATCGGGTATCATGCTGGGTTTGGGCGAAACCCCTGAAGAGGTGGTGGAAACGATGGATGATCTTTTGAAAGCAGGATGCCAGGTGATGACTATCGGCCAGTATCTGCAACCTACGCGCGATCATCTTGCAGTAAACGAATGGGTTACCCCCGAGCAATATCAAAAATATGAAGATATTGGCTTGAAAAAAGGTTTTCGCTTTGTAGAAAGCCATCCATTGGTAAGATCCTCCTATCACGCAGAAAAACACATTACCTCAAAAAATGATACCAAAGATCATTTATGAAGATCTGGGTTTACTGGATTATAAGAAGGTTTGGGATTACCAGGTCACCCTGTTCAACGAACGGGTAAACCAAAAACTCATCAACCGGAATCTCCCGCCCGATCAGCAAATCATTCCTGATAACCGGTTGCTGTTTGTGGAACATCCTCATGTTTATACGTTGGGAAAATCAGGCAATCAGAATAATCTACTGATCGACAGCAGCTTCCTGAATAAGATTCAGGCAACTTATTATCATATCGACCGGGGCGGAGACATCACCTATCATGGACCGGGGCAGATTGTCGGATATCCTATTTTTGATCTCGGGCAATTTGGCATGCATATCAAACAGTATGTATTTTCATTGGAGCAATCTATCATCAATACTTTGGCGGAATTTGGGATAACCGGTTCACGCCTGGCTGGTGCCACTGGAGTTTGGCTGGATCCGGAAACTCCAAAAGCAAGGAAGATATCCGCCATCGGGGTTAAAGCCAGCCGGCAGGTAACCATGCACGGCTTTGCATTCAATGTCAATACCGATCTTACCTATTTTAATTATATCAATCCGTGCGGATTCCAGGATAAAGGAGTTACTTCACTCTCAAAAGAGCTTAATGCCAAACAGGACATGACCAAGGTGAAAATGATTTTAACACAAAACATCATCAGTCTGTTTTCAAATTCCACGGCCAAAATGTACTTTTAAACCTGAAACTAAACCAGCCAACGGATGGGTAAACAAAACCGCAGAGATTTTATCAGGACGAGTGCCGTTGCCGGTGGGATTGCTTTATCATCTCCCATCTGGTTCCCTGAATCATTGGGATTCAATCCGGGTCAGGCGGTTTCACCGGGGCTTACACAAAACGGTTGGATCAAGGTTGGGTGTCCTGCTCATAATTGCGGTGGCCGATGTCTGCTAAAAGTGTTGATTAAAGATGGCATTATCACACGGATAGAAACGGACGACCGGCCGGTAGACACTCCTGCGGATCCCCAATTGAGAGCCTGCATCCGCGGACGATCTTACCGAAGGCGCCAGTATCATCCCGATCGGTTAAAGTACCCATTGGTCAGAACAGGCAAGCGGGGCGAAGGAAAATTCCGTCAGGCATCCTGGGATGAGGCACTGGAAATCATGTCGGTTGAAATGCTTCGAATCCGCAAAAAATATGGCAATCAATCCATGTTTGTTCCCTATGGAACTGGCAGTTACAGCCATCTGAATGGTCGCTGGCCGGCTGAGAGATTAATGAATCTTGTTGGAGGAGCATTGGAATATTACAATTCCTATTCCTGGGCCTGTATTTCCAAAGCAACGTCAACGGTCTACGGAACCGGTATCACCGGAAACCAGCGTCAGGATTGGCTCAGTTCAAAATACATCCTGATGTGGGGTTGGAATCCGGCCGAAATGCGTGATGGTACTAACTCCGATTACTTTATTAAAAAAGCACGCGAAAATGGCGCCCGAGTGGTCTGTATTGATCCTCGGATGACGTTCTCGGCGGTTTCACTGGCAGATGAGTGGATTTCAATCCGTCCGGGTACCGACACAGCCATGATGAGTGCCATGGTGTATGTGATGGTCAGGGAAAATCTGCATGATTCTGAATTTATAAGGACTCATTGCATTGGCTTCGATTCAACCCAGATGCCCAAAGGTCTGGAAAATGAAGAATCCTATCTGGATTATTTGCTTGGAACCCGCGACGGTCAGCCGAAAAGTCCGCAATGGGCCGCTCCCATAACAGGAGTGCCTTCAGATACCATTACCCGTATTGCCCGTGAATATGCCCAAACCAAGCCTGCAATGCTCTATCAGGGTTATGGAATGCAGCGCAGGGCTTATGGCGAACAACCCGTCAGGGGAGGATGCGTGCTTGCCGCTGTTACCGGCAATGTGGGAATCCATGGGGGATGGGCTTCCGGAATTGCCTTACAACCAGGTGGAGGACCGTTATGGAGCATTTTCCCAACCGGGACCAATCCGGTCAAAGCAAAGATTCCAACTTTTCTTTGGACTGAGGCCATAACCCGGGGCACCAGCCTCTCGGCAAAAGAGGGACTTACCGGTGTCGAAAAATTGGATTCGAATATAAAGTTCATCTGGTCAGTGGCTTCCAATATTCTGGCCAACCAACATGGAAATATCAATCGTGCAGGGCGTATACTGGAAGATGAAAACCTGGTGGAATATATTGTTGTCCAGGATCAGTTCATGACTGCCTCTGCCCGGTATGCCGACCTGGTACTTCCCGTCTGCACCCATTTTGAAACCTGGGGACTTGAGGATGGGTGGAAATACGGTGAAGAAGTTATCCTGATGCCTCAAGTGGTAGAACCCTCTTATCAAACCAAGTCGGATTATCGCATTTGTGCGGAACTTGCCGCTAAACTGGGTGTTTACGAATCTTTTACAGAAGGGCTTGACGAAAAAGGCTGGACCAGGCGTTTATGGGATCAGTACCGGGAAACCCGTTTTCCTAATTTGCCTCCCTTTGATCAATTTGTTGAATCCAATCAGGGTGTTTATAGCGTTCCGGTTCATAATCCCCAAATTTCACTTGAAGAATTCCGGAGAGATCCGGAAACTCATCCCCTGCAAACCCCTGGCGGTAAGATTGAGATATTCTCGGAAACCCTTTTCAATCTTGGCAGGAAGGATGAAATTCCGGCCGTTCCGAAATATATTCAGGAATGGGAATCGCCTTTCGGACCGGAAGCCGGATCTTATCCGCTTCAGGCGATCGGTCCCCACTATATGGCCCGTGTTCATTCCACCCACGATAATGTCGATTGGTTAAAAGAAGCATTTCCCCAAAGAGTATTTATCAATCCTATTGATGCAAAAAGCCGCAATTTATCAGATGGGGAAAGAGTTTTGGTTTTTAACGACCGCGGAAAAATAAGTCTTCCCTGCCGGATAACCCCCCGCATTATGCCAGGAGTTGTGGCAGTACCGCAGGGCGCCTGGTCAATGCCCGGACCTGATGGCACAGATATCAACGGAAACATCAATGCCTTATCTTCTGAAAGATGGACTCCATTAGCCTTTGGTAATGCACAGCATACAATCATGGTTGCAATAAAAAAAATTAAGCCATGAGCACTTTCGGATTCTATTTCGACTCCTCAGCCTGTTCCGGATGCAAAACCTGCCAGGTAGCCTGTAAGGATAAAAATGACCTGCAGGCAGGAATTCGTTTTCGCAGAGTTTACGAAGTTGCCGGTGCAAACTGGAACAAAACGGATGAAGGTGCCTGGGAACACGATATCGTGGCCTACAATTTATCCATTGCCTGCAACCATTGCGAGAACCCTTCATGTGTAAAAGCCTGTCCAACTACGGCCATGCACAGCGAGCTTGATGGCATTATTCAAATCGATCCCAAAAAATGCGTTGGATGCCGTTATTGCCAATGGGCTTGTCCTTACGGATCTCCTCAGTATAACCGTCAGAAAGGGATCATGCAGAAATGTGATTTCTGCAGGGACTATATCCTTGATGGCAAACAGCCTGTGTGTGTAACTTCTTGTCCGATGAGGGCACTCGAGTTTGGACCCATCAGTCAATTAATCGAAAAATACGGTGATAACCGGTCAGTATTTCCTTTACCGGATCCCTCAATTACTAAACCGGCCCTTTTTATCAAACCGCATCCTGGTGCAGCAAGAGCCAGTGAACTAGGAGGATCGATCATTAACCGGGAGGAGGTAAAAGATGAGCAATAGTGATTGGCCATTAATGGTTTTCACCTTATCAATGCAATTCTCCGTTGGAGTGGTTCTACTGTATGATCTTTTCCTCCTGTTTCCCATAGCGCTAAAAAAAGAAAAGCTTCCGCTCCGTTTTCAGATGATTTTGCTGGTTGCATTGGTTGCTGCACTTACCGGGGTTGTTTTTTCTCTCCTGCATCCGGGCAATCCGGTCAATGCCATGAAAACATTATCCAATCTGAATAATTCATGGTTAAGCAGGGAAATCCTGTTTTTTATAAGCTATTCAGGCATGCTGCTCATTGTCACCGGTTTACAATTCAGATTTCCATCAGCGGTCCGCTCATATAAATGGCTTCTGGATCTTACTTGCTTAACCGGATTAGTTTTGGTTTATGTGATGAGCAGAATTTACTGGTTACCCTCGATGCCAGCCTGGGATTCTATATTCACCCCAATCAGCTTTTACCTGGCGATGTTCCTTTCCGGCAGTTGCTTTTTACTACTTTTTCAGCTAAACAGCGGATCCTGGACCAGCCAGAAAGGATTAGCAGTCCTGATCATCGCCATTCCGGTAATCCAAGTTGCGCTTTTACCGGTTTATATGTCCTGGTTGGAAGAAGCCGGCGATTCGGCCCGGCAAAGTGTCAGTCTGCTGTTAAATCAGTATTTGCCCGCCTTTTATCTTCGTCTCGGATTCGAGATCCTAACCATAGCATTTGGGTTTTGGGCATTTTTTTCCATACGATCCGACACCCTTAAGAGGCGTAACTTATTCATACCGGCCCTGTTAGCCTTTATAACAATGGTTGGAGCCCTGGTTATCGACCGTTTCTTGTTTTATCAGCAAATTGTACCGATTGGAAACCTGTAACCTGATTAAATAATAATAAACCATTAATAGTCATCCATCGACGAAAATCCCGCTACTCGATCTTGTTGTGATCCTGGTTTACCTGATTGGTATTCTGGTTGTTGGTATCTGGATTGTCAGAAAGCAAAAAATGACAACCGTTTCCTATTTCCTTGCAAACAGATCCCTCAACCGGGCCGTCATTGGTGCCTCCATAATGGCAATACTGGCAGTTACAGCTCTGCCTGGCCATTGCCTGGTCGCCGATGATCGAAAGGTTCCGGAGTATTTTTGAAGCTATCAACACCATCCTTTCTGTCCTTGCGCCTCCAATCGCAGTGGTTTTCCTGATCGATTTTCCGGCTTTCGGCCATGTGAAAGTCATTACCCAAACCCTGGGAATTCCCTATATGATGCAGGGTTGGTGGCTTTTTGTCTTCCTAAGTTCTCTGTTTGTAGTGGTCAGTTTGTTAACACCAAAACCCGATTATGAAAAAATCAAGGCCTATACGTTAGATAAACCCTTGAACTTCCTGTTGAAAGGGAAAGTTACCGGAATCGGTGATCCGAGGATTTTGTCATTAATTTTGGTTGTTATTATGATTATTTTTTATTCGATATTCAGCTGATAGACGAATGACAGTTTATTTTAAAGCCTCGTTCCCAATATAGCAGGAACATCATCAATAGTAACATCGCGCGCTCTGCCCAACATGGTTGCTCCATGGCTGTTGAGTTGGTTAACCACTTTATCAATGGCTTCGGATCCGATTCCATATTCCGACAATTTCGTGTTCACGCCGAGGCAGCGGAAGAACTGTTCGGTATACTTAATGGTTTCGAGGATCGCCGCCTGATGGTCAAAACTGGTTATTCCCCAGATCCGTTCGCCGTATTGCAGCAATTTTTCTTTTCGTTTCTCCCGGAGAAGAGTCAGGACACCGGGTAATACAATAGCCAGTGAAACAGCATGATCAAATCCATACAAGGCCGTAAGTTCATGCCCGATAGTATGGGTACTCCAATCATTGATAACACCCATTGAAATGGACGTATTCAATGCATTGGTGGCCGCCCACATGAAGTTGGCCCTGTCATTATAATCCGGCTCCGGATCGGCAAACACTTTTGATCCGGTATCTTTCAGAATCAACAGCAGGCTTTCGGCAAAACGGTCCTGCACTTCAGCCCGGGACGGGTAGGTCAGATATTGTTCGAGAACGTGGATAAATGCATCAATAACCCCGTTTGCAATCTGATTCTTTGGCAAGGAATAGGTGACTTCAGGATCGAGTACTGAGAACCGCGGCATCAGCAAAGAGGATCCGAAAGCAAGTTTATGATTTACTGAAATCCTGGATATAACAGAATTACCATTCATCTCGGTGCCGGTAGCCGGTAATGTCAAAACCGTTCCGATCGGCAATGCTTCCTTCACTTCTGGTTGCAGGCTTAATAAATCCCAGGGTTCGTCACCCTTATAACAAGCAGCTGCAGCTAAAAATTTTGATCCGTCAATCACCGAACCGCCACCGACAGCCAGGATAAACCCGATATTTTTTCCCCTGATTATCCCCAGTGCGGGCATCAGTTGTTCATAGGACGGATTGGGCTGAACGCCAGAAAATTCATAATATTCAGTGGCACCTAACGCCTTAACAACCTGATCATAAACACCATTCTTTTTGATACTCCCGCCGCCATAAACAAACAGAACGGGCACACCAGCCGGCAAATGATTGCTGATCTTGGATATGGTCCCTTTTCCAAACAGAATCCGCACAGGATTATAGAATTCAAAATTCTTCATAAGTCAAGTATTTATCTTATTATCAATTTCAAGAGTAACCAAAAGTAGGGGTTTTTGTTAAATTTATTCTGGCAGATTTCGTACAGCGTGACGGGGTTGGGGTGGGACAAAATTCCACAATCGCTTCTGTGACCAGTGTGCCCAATTATCAATTGCCACTACCTTTAGGTAGTGGATAACATTGATTAACAATTATTTATGGGCTTTAGCCCAACTTCTTGATTGCTGATATAAAATTTAATCAATGTTGTGAGAAAATGGGCCTAAAGGCCATAATACTCTGAGGATCAATTCAATCCACTACCTAAAGGTAGTGGCAATTAATAAGAGAATCCATTTTGTCTCTCTGGAATGATAAAGCTA
>Ga0163199_1000346_pt1 | contig 29310 bp, 26 predicted proteins | sample PL_2010_150m_FD_113537 | JGI IMG/M metagenome (GOLD analysis project Ga0163199, IMG submission 113537) | Freshwater microbial communities from Powell Lake, British Columbia, Canada to study Microbial Dark Matter (Phase II) - PL_2010_150m | ecosystem: Environmental > Aquatic > Freshwater > Lake ...
GATCGCTTCCGTCGCAGCCGGCGGAACCCATGGCACCGCAGCGCTGGACCCGGGATGACGCTATTCTCGCGGCGGGCCTCTCGGTTCTTCTCATCATCTTTTTTTACTCCGGAAACTTCCTGGACTTTTCCTCCCTGCACGGTCTCTACCAGACGTTCGCCGCGTGGTTTCACACGGGAGTCGATGCAGCCGGGCACGAAAAGACGTCGTTCCAAATCGGGCCGCTTAATTATTACTGGATCGCTTTGATGGCCCGCTACGAATGGCCGGCGTTTGCAGGGCTTATCGCCTGTGTCCGCTACATCTGGCCATCGGACGCCCGCCTGCGATACACCGCCATCATGGCGGGCGGAGTGCTACTCGCGTATTCGATCATCCCCTACAAAACTCCCTGGTGCATCATCTCGATCATCTGGCCGTTTTATCTGGTCCTGGGAGCGATTCTTTCGGAAGCCTCACAACGATGGAAAAAGCTGCTCCTTCCGTGGGCACCGGCTGTTCCGCTTCTCACCGCCTCGCTCTTCTCCGCATGGCGGCTGAACTTCCAGAATTTCACCGATGACAAAGAACCTTATGTCTACGTCCAGACCTACGCGGACGTCTGGACGTTCACAAATCCCCTGACCGATCTCGCCTCGCAAGACCCGCGCCGCTTCCACATGAACGGACTGATCCTGCTCGACAGCTACTACCCCCTCCCCTGGATGCTCGGAGATTTCACGCGCATCGGATATTACAAAAAGGACCAGCCGCCGGGGGATTGGAATGCGGATTTCATCGCGGTGGAAACCCCGCGCGAAGCCGAGGTCGAACAAAACCTCCGGCAACCTTACTTCAAACGCCGGTTCCGCCTGCGCAGCGGGCAGGATGACTGCACGGCGTATTTCTCCGAACAGCTGTTCCGGAATTATTTCGGCGGAGAACCCGAGTTCCAACCAAAACACTGATCAGGACAGGACAAAAGGGATCACCGCCAGACCCGGGATCGCGTCAAAGTGCCGGTCAGCCGTGAGCACCGGCACCCCCGCGCGCAGGGCGCAGGCCGCGATGAGGACATCCTGAGCCGGGATGGTATCCCCCGCGCGATCAAGCTTCCACCCAAGCTCCGCCGCAGCCTCCCAGAGCCTGTTATCGGTTGGCACATTGCAAAGGACATCAAAAAACGAGACCATGGCATCGCGTTCGTGGGGACTTTTCATTCCGCGTATAACCTCCAATCGCACCATGCCGCAGGTATAGATGTCCTCAAACCGGCTGCCGAGCCACCGGGATGGATCCACCCGGAGTCGCGACAGCGCGATGAAGACATTGCTGTCAATGAGCGCGGCGCCTGCCATATTTTTTGGGAATTTCCGCAGCGCGGAGCGCCATGACATCGTAGTTGGGATCGAATGCATTTCCCAACTCCTCCGGCGTCAACCCGAGCCCGTTCTTGAAGTATTCCTTGAGACGGACCTTCCGATCCATCTCCCTCAACGCCATCTCGACTGCCTCGGTCTTGCTCGCGAAGCCGTGTGCGGCGATCACCCGGTCGAGCAATTCCTCGTCAATGTGCATTGTCATCTTCATGCCATACACGGTATGGCATTCAGGGTAATCCGCAAGCCAAATATTCCTCCAGGGATCATTTTCGCGGACAAACCTGTCCCCGGCACTGTAAAATGACCATATCCCATGTCCCAGCATTCTCCATGAGATCCGCCGGAGCCGTCCTTGTCTTCCTCGCCGTCAGCGCCGGCGCTGCAGTAGCGCTGGCATTCCCGTGCGGAGGTCTCTCCCGTGCGCTGGCATGGACGGCCTTCGCCATCGGTCTGTCCGCGTCGGTTCTGGCATGGCGGTCGATTCGCCCGACGCCTGCACCCCGCCCGGGTGCCTGGGATGTTTTGATGCTGACCGTCTTCGCGCTGGCCTCTCTCCGAGCGTTCCTCTGGCTGATCTATCCGGTCGGTGACGAATGGCGGGTGCTTTCCCCGAACAACCTCGGAGACATCTCGCTGCACATCCATCTGATCAGGTATCTCGCGGGCGGGGTCGATTTCTGGCCGGCCAGTCCGATCCTGTCCGGCACGCCGCTCGTTTACCCAATCGGATCCGACCTCCTGAACAGCCTGCTGTTTTGCACCGGAGTTCCCGTGGAGCGGGGGCTTGTCTGGGCCGGGCTGACCGGAGCGGTTCTTACGGGATGGGCGCTCTGGCGCTGGGGTGGGGCTTTCACCATCGCAGCATTTCTCTTCAACGGTGGGCTGGCCGGATTCATGATTTTTCAAACCCACCAGATCGCGGATTTTCAGGCGGAACTCGCATGGAAGAATTTTTTCCTGTCCATGCTCGTGACCCAGCGCGGCCTGCTTTACGCGCTCCCGTGCGGTTTGTTTTTGCTGTGTGCATGGAGGGAGGATTTCTTCCGCGACGGATCAGGCGTGTCGAGATGGATCACTTTCCTGCTCTACGCAAGCATGCCGCTTTTCAACGTGCACGCATTCCTGTTTCTGAGTCTTGTGCTCGCCGTCGCGTTCATCATCCATCCGCCCGCCCGCCGGGGCCTCCTGGTTTTTGTGGGCTCCGCCATCATTCCGGCCTCGCTCGCCATGTATTTCGTCACGGGCGGCTTTTTCGCGGCCTCCGGAATCCGCTGGCTTCCCGGCTGGATGCAGGCGGATGGCGGGTTTGGGTTCTGGATCTGGAACTTCGGAATCTCGCTGCCGTTGCTTCTCCTGCTCGCATGGCAGATTTTCAAACAAAAGGCCCCCGGGGCTTTGTGTTTTGCAGGCACCGGAATCTTGGTTTTCGTGATCTGCTGCCTGTTCAGCTTTGCCCGGTGGGAATGGGACAATACAAAACTCATGCTCTGGGCATGGCTGGCTTGCGCCCCCTTCCTCTGGACCATGATTTCCACGTGGCAGCCGCTCGGCCGCGCGGTCGTTTGCTTCGCCCTGTTCTTCTCAGGAGCGCTTTCGCTTGCAGGCGGACTCGATGCCCGCCACGGCTATAAATTGGCAAGCCGCTCAGAACTGACTGACGTAGAAGAAGTGCTGAAAAAGGTGCCTTTGACCTCGCTCATCGCAATCAAGCCCGACTTCAACAATCCGGTAATTCTCCTCGGCCGGCCGGTTCTCTGCGGATACGAGGGGCACCTCTGGAGCCACGGACTGAACTATCGTGAACAGTGGAACGCGCTACAGCACGCGCTTCAAAAAAATGCCGGCTGGCAGGAAGAGCTTCACAAGTTCGGAACCGACTGGATGTTTATCCAAGGGCCGCCGCCAAAGGTTCTCTATCTCGGGTTACCAACCCAAAAAACACACAACTGAACAAGTCCGGCGGAAATCCGGAAACGTCGGAGGAATCTATGCTCCGAGGTCCTCGCCCACCATGTAGCGGGTGAAGCGGCGGATGATCATGTTCTCGCCAAGCTCAGCGATCTTGCTTGTCAGCAGATCCTTGACCGTGATGTCGGGGTTCTTGATGAACGCCTGCTCGAGCAGGCAGACGGTGCTGTAGAACTTGTCGACTTTCCCGTCCACGATTTTGTCCACGATGTTTGCGGGTTTTCCCACCACCTGCGCCGCATAGATCTCGCGCTCCGCCTGGATGAGTTTGTCGGGAACCTGTTCGCGGCTCACGTAGAGAGGGTGCGCGGCGGCGATGTGCAGGGTGACATCTTTCACGAACTCGCGGAAGGTGTCGTTCTTCGCGACAAAGTCGGTCTCGCAATTGATCTCGACGAGCACTCCCACTTTTCCCTGAAGATGAATGTAGGAGGCGACGGTTCCCTCCTTGGCCTCGCGCGAGGATCTTTTTCCGGCGCTGGCAATCCCCTTCTTCCGGAGGATTTCCTCTGCGGCAGCCAAGTCGCCGTTGGCTTCGGAAAGGGCTTTTTTGCAATCCATCATCCCCGCGTTGGTTTTTTCGCGGAGTTCTTTGACGAGTGAGGCGGAAATTTCGGGCATTTTAAAAAGTGTTCAGTGATTCAGTGGTTCAGTTTTCGGTAAAGACAGCTCCCTGCTGAACACTGAAAACTGAACACTGAAAACTTGTTGTTTATTCGGAAACGGCGGCGAGTTCGGAGGGCGCGGATTTCCCGACAGGGCCGCGGCCGTCAAGCATCGACTGGATGAGCTTCTGCAGGATCACGCGGATCGAGCGGATCGCGTCATCGTTCCCGGCGATCGGGTATTCGATTTTCTCCGGATTGCAATTGGTGTCCACAATCGCAATAATTGGAATCTTCAGTCTGTTCGCTTCGGCAACGGCGATTTCCTCACGGAGCGTGTCGATGACGACCAGCACGTCCGGAAGTTTTGACATCTCGACAATGCCATCGAGGTTGTGGCGCAATTTGGCCCCTTCCCGTCGGATCGCAGCGGCTTCCGCCTTGTTGATCTTGGAGAATGCCGGAGTCTTTTCCGAGGACTCGATTTCCTTGAGGCGGGCAACGCTCTTGCGGATGGTGGTCAGGTTGGTGAGGGTGCCGCCCAACCAACGCTGGTTGACAAAGAACTGGCCGGTTGCCGTGGCGGCTTCGCGCACGGCTTCCTGAGCCTGCTTCTTGGTGCCCACGAAGAGGACCTTTCCTCCGCCGCGCACGAGGGTCGAGAGATAGGCTGCAGCCCGCTCGAGTTGCTCAACCGTCTGGGCGAGGTCGATGATGTAGATCGAGTTTTTCTCTTCCAGGATGTATTCGCGCATCTTGGGATTCCAGCGCTTTGTCTGGTGGCCGTAGTGCACGCCGGCTTCTAGCAGTTCAGTCATAATTTCGACGTTCGGGTTGGTGGATTTTTCCATGGTGGTCACTTAGCTGGCAGCTTTTTCAGATTCAGGATTCGGCTCGGCATCAAGCGCATCGCCCAAGTGAACGACCTCGGTTTCGCGGTAGGACTGGAATCCAGTGCCCGCCGGGATGAGGTGGCCCATGATGACGTTTTCTTTGAAGCCCCGCAGTTTGTCCACTTTGCCAAGAGTGGCGGCTTCGGTCAACACGCGCGTCGTATCCTGGAACGAGGCGGCGGAAATGAAGCTGTCGGTCTCGAGAGAGGCCTTGGTGATGCCCAGAAGGACCGGGCTGGCCTCGGCGGGCTTGCCTCCCTTTTCGACGACACGTTCGTTTTCGGCTTCAAACGCGAGTCGGTCAACCTGGTCGCCCCAGAGGAGACCGGTGTCACCGGGCTCAGTGATTTTGACCTTGCGAAGCATCTGGCGCACGATGATTTCGATGTGCTTGTCGTTGATTTCAACGCCCTGCAGACGGTAAACCTCCTGCACCTCGTTCAGGAGGTGCTCCTGAAGCTCCTGGGGTCCGCAGACCTCCAGAATTTCGTGCGGCACAACCGGCCCTTCGGTGAGTTGCTGCCCCTTCTTTACGGTGTCTCCCTTGAAGACGATGATGTGCTTGTTGAGAGGGATGAGGTGCTCTTCCTCGGCTTGGGTTTCCGGGTCGGTCACGATGAGGCGGCGCTTGGCGCGGACCGTTCCACCGATATCGACAACGCCGTCGATTTTGGCAATTTCCGCGGCATCCTTCGGACGGCGTGCCTCGAAAAGTTCGGCCACCCGCGGGAGACCGCCGGTGATATCCTTGGTCTTCGCGATTTTGCGCGGAGTTCTGGCGAGACGCTGTCCGGCGGGAACTTTCGAGTTCTCCTTGACCTCGATATGCGCGCCTGCCGGAATCGAATAGCTGGCGAGGACGCTCTTGGCCTCGTCGAGGATAACGATCTGCGGGTGCAAATCCTCCTTGTGCTCGATGACGACAGTGCCCATGACACCTGTGGCCTCGTCCACCTCCTTGCGGATCGTGACGCCCGGGATCATGTCCTTGAACTCGATGCGTCCGGCCCGCTCGGTGATGATCGGGACGTTGTAGGGATCCCACTGGATGAAGGTTTCGCCCTTCTTGACCTTCGCGCCGTCGGCCACCGAGATGACCGATCCGACCACGATGTTGTGGCTTTCCAATTCACGCCCGTCGCCCGCATGGAGGCTGACCGTGCCGTTCTTGTTGAGAACGACGAACGTGCCCTCGCTGGTCTCGACGACTTTGAGTTCGTTGAAGCGAACGACGCCTTCGTTCTTAGCCTTGACGACCGGCTGCTTGAAGGTCTGGCTCGCGGTTCCACCGACGTGGAACGTGCGCATCGTGAGCTGGGTTCCCGGCTCGCCGATCGACTGGGCGGCAATGATGCCGACCGCCTCGCCGAGCTTGATCATGTTTCCCGTGGAGAGATTGCGCCCGTAGCACTTCGCGCAGATGCCGCGCTTGGATTCACAGGTGAGAGCGGAGCGGATTTTCAGCTGCTCGTGGCCGATCTTCTCAAGAGCGGCGGCGATCTCCTCGTCGATGAGCTGGCCGGCCTTGATGATGGCCTTTCCGGTGACAGGATCCTTGACGGTTTCGCAGCTGGCCCGACCGATGATGCGGGTCGAGAGGCTGACAACCTCTTCGTCGCCCTCGTAAATCGGACGGACGACGATGCCGTTGGCCGTCTGGCAGTCGTCGATCCGGATAATCACATCCTGAGCGGCATCCACAAGCTTGCGGGTCAGGTAGCCGGAATCGGCCGTCTTGAGCGCGGTGTCGGCGAGACCCTTGCGGGCGCCGTGTGTCGAGATGAAGTATTCCAACACAGAGAGACCCTCGCGGAAGTTCGCGGTGATCGGCTGTTCGATGATTTCTCCGGAGGGCTTGGCCATGAGGCCGCGCATTCCCGCGAGCTGCTTGATCTGCGTGCGGTTGCCGCGTGCGCCGGAGTCGACCATCATGAAGACTGGGTTCATTTCGCGACGGCCGTCGTTGTGGTCAAGCGTGCGGAAGAGGGCATTGGCGACTTCTTCGCCGGTATGCGTCCAGATGTCCTGTACCTTGTTCTTGCGTTCGCCGTCGGTGATGATACCGCGGAGATACTGCTTCTGGACTTCGCCGACCTCGCGGTAGGCCTTTTCCAAGAGCTGGGTTTTCTCCGTCGGGATGATCATGTCGGTGATGCCGATCGAAATGCCCGCCTTGGTCGCTTCGCGGAAGCCGAGTTCCTTGAGCTTGTCGAGCGTCTCAACCGTCTTCTGCTGCCCGGCGATCTTGTAGCAGCGCCAGATGACATCCGAGAGCTGCTTCTTCCCGCAAACCTTGTTGTAGAATCCAAGGTCCGCCGGCCAGATCTGATTGAAGATCACGCGGCCTGCGGTCGTCTCGAGGATCTTGGTTGCCGGGTCGCCAAAAATCGTCACGCGGGCGAAATCCGGATTCTTGAAACGGATGCGGGTGTGCGTGCGGACTGAGCCCTCGGACATGGCCAGATCGACCTCGTCGGCGGTCGCGAAGAGCGGCATGCGCTTGTCCTTGTTGGCGTCCTCGCCGCGCGGCTTCTGGGTAAGGTAGTAGCAGCCGAGAGGAATGTCCTGCGACGGGTTCGTGATCGGCTTGCCGCTGGATGGCGAAAAGATGTTGTTGGTCGCCAGCATGAGCATGCGGGCCTCCATCTGGGCCTCCACGGAAAGCGGGACGTGCACCGCCATCTGGTCGCCGTCGAAGTCCGCGTTGTAGGCGGTGCAGACGAGCGGGTGGATGCGGATCGCCTCGCCCTCGATGAGGAGGGGTTCGAAAGCCTGGATCGAAAGCCGGTGAAGTGTCGGCGCGCGGTTCAGAAGAACCGGGTGCCCCTTGGTCACTTCCTCGAGAATATCCCAGACCTCGGGCGTCTGCCGTTCGATGAGCTTCTTGGCGCTGCGCACGGTATGCACATGGCCCTGCTCCTTGAGGCGGCGGATGATGAACGGTTCGAAAAGCACGAGCGCCATCTTCTTCGGCAGACCGCACTGGTTGAGCTTGAGCTCGGGCCCGATGACGATGACCGAGCGGCCGGAGTAATCGACACGCTTGCCGAGAAGGTTCTGGCGGAAGCGGCCGCCCTTGCCCTTGAGCATGTCGCTGAGCGATTTCAGGGGACGATTCGCAGCCCCGGTGACAGCGCGGCCGTGGCGGCCGTTGTCAAAGAGGGCGTCCACCGACTCCTGCAGCATGCGCTTTTCATTGCGGATGATGACCTCAGGGGTCTTGAGCTGGAGGAGCGTGCGGAGACGGTTGTTCCGGTTGATGACGCGGCGGTAAAGGTCGTTGAGATCGGAGGTTGCAAAACGTCCACCCTCCAGAGGAACCAGCGGACGCAGATCCGGAGGGATCACGGGCAGCACATTGAGAATCATCCACTCGGGGCGTGTCTTCGAGGAAGCGAATCCCTGGACGAGCTTCAGCCGCTTGGCGAGCTTCTTGCGGAGTTGCTTGCTTCGGGTCGAAACCATCTGCTGCTCGATCTCGGTGTTCAGGACGGAAAGGTCGGTCTGCTCCAGAAGCTTCTGGATGGCCTCTGCCCCCATGCCCGCCGTGAAGGATTCCCCATACTGGTCCTCCGCCTCGCGATATTCGGACTCGGTGAGGAGCTGGCAGCGCTGGAGCGGCGTGTTGCCGGGATCCACCACAATGTAATCCTCGTAGTAGATCACCCGCTCGAGCTGGCGTGACGTCATGTCGAGCATGAGGCCGATGCGCGAAGGCATGCACTTGTAGAACCAGATGTGCGAAACCGGAACCGCCAGATCGATGTGTCCCATGCGCTCGCGGCGGACGCGCGACAGCGTGACTTCCACGCCACAGCGGTCGCAGATGACACCCTTGTGCTTGATGCGCTTGTATTTTCCGCACGAGCACTCCCAATCGCGAGTCGGACCGAAAATGCGCTCGCAGAAGAGACCTCCCTTTTCGGGTTTGAACGTGCGGTAGTTGATCGTCTCGGGATTCTTGACCTCGCCCTTGCTCCAGCTGCGCATCGCCTCGGGAGAAGCGACGGTGATGGCCACCTCATCAAAGCCGACCGGCTTCTGTTCACCAAATACTTCGCGGATATTAACCTCTTTCATGGGATCGTTTCTTCTTTGGTTGGGTTGGGATCAGGCGGCGGATTCGCCGAAGACGGGTTCTTTTCCGCCCACCCGGACATCGAGTCCGAGCCCCTGCATTTCTTTGATGAGAACGTTGAAGGACTCTGGAGTGCCCGCCTCGAGGGAGTTGTCCCCCTTGACGATGCTCTCGTAGATCCGGGTGCGGCCGGCAACGTCGTCGGATTTAACGGTGAGGAGTTCCTGGAGTGTGTAGGCCGCTCCGTAGGCTTCGAGCGCCCAGACTTCCATTTCCCCGAACCGCTGGCCGCCGTATTGGGCTTTTCCACCGAGAGGCTGCTGGGTGACGAGGCTGTAGGGTCCGACCGCACGGGCGTGGATCTTGTCTGCGACCAAGTGGCCGAGCTTGAGCATGTAGATGTAGCCAACGACGACCTGCTGGTCGAACGCCTCTCCGGTCCGCCCGTCATAGACGGTGGACTTGCCGTTTTCGTTCGTCCAGGTGAAGCCTTCCTTCGTCTTCGCCTCCTTGAGGAACTCGCGGATTTTCGTCTCCGGAATGCCGTCGAAAACCGGTGTGGCCACCTTGAACCCGAGGGCCTTGGCGGCGACGCCGAGGTGGGTTTCAAGAACCTGTCCGACGTTCATGCGGCTCGGCACGCCGAGCGGGTTGAGGACGATGTCCACAGGAGTTCCATCCGCCAGGAAAGGCATATCTTCCTCGGGAACGATCTTGGCGACGACGCCCTTGTTGCCGTGGCGTCCGGCCATCTTGTCACCGACGCTGAGCTTGCGCTTGCTGGCGATGTAGACCTTGACCTGCTTGATGATGCCGGGATCGACATCGTCGCCGCTTTCAATGCGGCCGAGGTTCTGGTCGCGCTCGTTGTCGAGGTCGACGAACTTGTGCTCGAACTGGCCGATGATCTCGTTGATTTTGTTGCGGATCGGGCTCGGGTCGATTTCGACGTGGTTGTAAACTGCGGCGAGCTTGCGGAGGAGTTGCTTCGTGATTTTGCGGTTTGCCGGGATGATGATCTCGCCGGTCTGCGCGTTGACGACATCGAGCGGTATCTTCTCGTTAAGCAGGATGTTCGAGAGCGCGGCCGTGAGCTGCTCGTGCAGGTCGTCTTTGCGTTTCTTGTGATCCTCCTGGATCATCTTCTGCTGCCGCTTCGATTCGGCAGGAGTCATCTTTGTGCGGGCAACCTCTTTCTTGGAGGAAACCTTCACGTCCATGACGATGCCGTAGGTTCCCGAAGGAACGGTCAGCGAGGTGTCTTTGACGTCTGCTGCTTTTTCTCCGAAAATGGCGCGAAGGAGCCGCTCCTCGGGAGCCAGTTCGGTTTCGCTCTTCGGGGTAATTTTTCCAACGAGAATGTCGCCCGGTTTGACCTCGGCTCCGATGCGGATGACGCCGTCAGGGCCCAGGTGCTGGAGCGCTTCCTCGCTGACATTCGGAATGTCACGCGTGATTTCCTCGGGTCCGAGCTTTGTATCGCGTGCCCCGATTTCAAACTCGTCGATATGGATCGACGTGTAAATGTCCTCCTTGACAACGCGCTCGGAGATGAGGATCGCGTCCTCGAAGTTGTATCCGTTCCACGGCATGAACGCGACGAGCACGTTGCGTCCTAGGGCGAGCTCGCCCTTCTCGGTGTTCGGACCGTCGGCGATGACCTCTCCTTTTTTGATGTGCTGCCCCTTGTGGACGATCGTCTTCTGGTTGATGCACGTGCTGGCGTTCGAACGCATGAACTTGCGCAGCTCATACACGTAGACCCCGTTCTCCGGGTCGTTCTTGATCTTCTTCTTCCCTTCAGGAAGCTCGCCATCCTTCGTGATGATGATGTGGGTCGAGGTGACGGACGCCACCCGGCCGGACGCCTCGGCGCAAATGACGGCACGGGAATCGCGGGCCACGCGGCCTTCGAGTCCGGTTCCGACAAGCGGAGCTTCAGAAACAAGAAGAGGCACGCCCTGGCGCTGCATGTTCGAGCCCATGAGCGCACGGTTCGCATCGTCGTGCTCGAGGAACGGAATCAAACCGGCGGCCACGGAGACGAGTTGCTTAGGCGACACGTCCATGTATTGGATCTGCGCCGGTTCCACCTCGACGAAGTCCCCGCGGTAACGCGCGGAAACTTTTTCGCCCGTCAGCTTGCCGTGGGAATCCACCCGCGAGTTGGCCTGCGCAATGTAGAAGTTTTCATCCCGGTCGCCGCTGAGGTATTCCACGGTGTCGGAAACCCGGCCATTGGCGACCTTGCGATACGGGGTTTCGATGAACCCGAATTCATTGATGCGCGCGAACGTGCTGAGCGAGCTGATCAGGCCGATGTTCGGTCCTTCCGGCGTCTCGATCGGGCAGATGCGCCCGTAGTGCGAGGGATGGACGTCGCGGACTTCGAATCCGGCACGATCGCGGCTCAGGCCGCCCGGCCCGAGGGCCGAAAGGCGGCGCTTGTGGGTGAGCTCGGACAGCGGGTTCGTCTGGTCCATGAACTGGCTGAGCTGGCTGCGGCCGAAGAAGTCCCGAACCACCGCGCTGAGGGATTTCGGGTTGATGAGCTTCTGCGGGGTGATCTGATCGACATTGGCATCGAAAAGGGTCATGCGCTCGCGGACCAGTCGCTCGGTGCGGGCCAGGCCGACCCGGCACTGGTTTGCAAGAAGCTCGCCCACCGTACGCACGCGCCGGCTGCCGAGGTGATCGATGTCATCGGTCATCCCGTCGCCATTGCGGAGCTCGACGAGATATTTCATCGCGGCGACAAAATCCTCCTTGGTGAGGATCCGCTCGCCCTCGGCGACCTTGAGGCCGAGTTTCTGGTTGATCTTGTGGCGTCCCACGCGTCCGAGATCGTAGCGCTTGGAGTCGAAGAACAGCCTCTTGAGCATCCCGCGGGCATTCTGAACGGTCGGCGGATCGCCGGGGCGCAGCTTGCGGTAGATGTCCTTCAGAGCCTCGTCCTCGTCGTGAGCCGGATCCTTCTTGAGCGACTTGATGATCGTGTCGTCTTTTTTCGTATCAACGACCTTGACCGACTTGTGGCCGAGTCCGATGAGTTGCCGGACGGTGGCGGCATTGAGGGGCTCGAATGCGCGGGCGACGGTGATTTCCCCGTCGCGGATGTCGGCGATGAGGACCTTCGTGTTGATCTCCTCCTCCTCGAGGCGGTCGCTCAGCTTGAGATCCTCGATCTTGTAGAAAAGCTTGATGATATCCTCGTCGGACGGATGGCCGAGCGCGCGGAGGAATGTGGTGGCAAGGAATTTCCGGCGGCGTTTGCGGCGGTCGAGATAGACGTAAAGAAGGTCGCTGGTGTCGAACTGAACCTCGATCCAGGATCCGCGGTCCGGGATGATCCGGAACCCGTGCAGGATCTTGCCGTTGGTGTGGACGGATGTCTCGAAGCAGATGCCCGGTGAACGGTGAAGCTGCGAAACGACGACGCGCTCGGCTCCGTTGATGACGAACGTCCCCTGCGGGGTCATGAGCGGGAGCTCGCCCATGTAAACTTTTTCCTCTTTCGTGCAGCGCTCGTCCTTGTAGCGGAACGTCACGTAAAGCGGGGCGCTGAAAGTCTGGCCCTCGCGCTGGGATTCCAAAGCGGAAAGCTTCGAGTCGCCCAGATCATAGCTCACAAAATCCAGCGAGGATTTGTCCTCGAATCCGAAAATCGGAAAAAACTCACGAAAGACCGCCTGCAGACCGACCAGGCGCCGCTTGGCCACCGGTGTGTCTTTTTGGAAAAACTCGTTGTAGGAGTTGATCTGGAGCTCGATGAGGTTGGGCGGCTCGATGGCCTCCTGCAATTTGCCGAAATGGATACGTTCAGACATGGTGGATTCGAGTGGCTGTTTCCGCGGAAGACTGGTGCTGCCAGCCGGGTTACCTCAGCGCCGTCAAATATCCCGTTCCACGAAACGCAAAACATCCGTGCAGGCAGACGGGTTTGATACCGCCCGTCTGTTGACGGATTGATTTATGCTTGGGCAGAAAAGGACAGTGTGACAGGGCCGTGGCTTCCAGCGGAAGTGAGAAACTAATGGGATCCGCAGAGAGATCAAGACTTTTTTCGAGATCTCTCTGCGGGGTTGGGAATTTACTTGATTTCGACTTTGGCGCCGGCGGCTTCGATCTTTTTCTTGATCTCTTCCGCTTCTTCCTTGGTCACGCCCTCTTTGAGGGACTTGGGTGCGCTCTCGACGAGAGCCTTGGCCTCGGCGAGTCCGAGTCCGGCCACAGCCGCGCGCACTTCTTTGATGACGGCGATCTTGTTGCCGCCCGCCTCGGTGAGGATGACGTCGAACGAGGTCTTTTCCTCGGCGGGAGCCGCTGCGGCACCGGCGGGACCTGCTGCCGCAACCGCAACCGGCGCGGCGGCGCTGACGCCCCATTTTTCTTCGAGTTGTTTCACCAGGTCTGCGATCTCCAGAACGGTGAGTCCGCTGAGCTGGTCTACGAGTGCTTGTGTATCTGCCATTGTATTATTTTCTTTTTTGGTATCGTCGCGCCCCGAAGCCTCAGGGCATTTGAGCCGGGCAGCCGCCCGACCGACAAGGAACCGGATTTATGTTTTGTGTTGTGACATCGCGCGGCGCGGCTTCGAACGCTTTGCGAAATTTGTTTGGGTTAGGCGGCGGCCGCATCCCCCTTGGCTTTGAGGACGCGGGCAAGGCTGGCGGCCGGCTCGTTGAGGAGGCGGACCAACTGGCTGGCCGGGGTCTGGAGCAGGCCCAGGAGCTTGGCCTGGAGCACTTCCTTGCTCGGGAGGTCGGCCAGTTCGGCAACCTGGGCGGCGGCAAGCGGGCTGTTGTCGAGAACGCCCGCCCGGACGACCGGTTTCTGGAACTCGGCGGCGAATGCCTTGAGGATTTTTGCGGCGGCGCAGATGTCGGCTTCCCCCGTGACCATGGCGGTCTGCCCGGTCAGCGAGCTGTCGAGCTCGGGCATCGCAAGGTCCTTGGCTGCGATTTTCAGGAACGTGTTCCTGACGACGCTGATGCGGGCACCGACTCCGGCGAGCCGGGTGCGGAGCTCCTCGAAATGAGGCACCTTCATGCCGGTGTAATCCACCACAAGAAGGTAGGGCGAGGATTTGAGTTTTTCGCGGACGTCCGCGACGATCAGAGTTTTCTCGGGTCTCATGGCTTAGTTTTTGAGGAACGGGGACGGGTCAACGGAAATGCCGGGCAGCATCGTGGCGGCCAGGGTGATGGTTTCGACGAACGAGCCCTTTGCCGTGGCGGGACGGGCCTTGACGACGGCTTCGATCACGGCCAAACCGTTCTCCACTAGGGAGGGTTCTTCGAAGGAGAATTTGCCGACAGGGACGGCGACATTCGCATTTTTGTCGAGCTTGAATTCCACGCGTCCGGCCTTCACTTCCTTGACCGCCTTGGCGGTGTCGTCGGTGACGGTGCCGGTCTTAGGGTTCGGCATGAGGCCGCGCGGGCCGAGAACCTTGCCGAGTTTGCGGACCTCCGACATGGCAGCCGGGGTCGCGACGGCGACGTCGAAATCGGAAAAGCCGCCGGTCACTTTCTTGATGAGATCTTCAAATCCGACAAATTCCGCGCCGGCTTCCTTCGCCGCCTCGGCCGCCTGGCCGGTCGCGAAGACAAGAACCCGGACGTTTTTGCCGCTGCCGTTCGGGAGCGGGCAGGTGCCGCGCACCATCTGGTCGCTCTGCTTGGGATCCACACCCAGCTTGAAGGAGAGGGTGACGGTCTGGTCGAACTTCGTCGGAGGCAGGGTCTTGAGAGTCTTGATGGCCTCCGCGAGCTGGTATTTTTTTCCACCGTCCACTTTTTCAGCGGCGGCGCGGTAACGTTTGCTTCGTTTTTTTTGCATGAATGGGTTGCAGTGCGAGCGACCGGTCAGGTCTCCTGCGGTTATGGTTTTCCCCGCTTGTCGGGAGCCGCGTAGAATACCCCTGTCATCCGGCATGTCAAAGAAAAAATATAATTAAATTTGACACCGGGAATATGGGGATTAAGATTCCGGCCCCCGTGGATCCATGGGGAAAAGCACAAGCATGAACGCACAACTCCTCGAAGAAGCCAACAAAGTCATCCTCGAACCCCAGGTTCTCATCAATGCCGTCTCGCGCCGCGTGAGGCAGTTGACCGCCGGGAGCCGTCCGATGGTCGAGGTGGAGTTCCGCATGGGCCTGGCAGACATCGCCCTGATGGAAATTGCCAAGGGCAAGCTCGCCGTCGCCCCGAAGGCCGCGGCTTAACGGCTCCGGGGGAGCCTCCCCATGTCGGCCGAGATCACCACGAACCGGAAAGCCCTCCGGGATTATCACATCCTTGAGAGGTTCGAGGCCGGAGTCGAACTCAAGGGCACGGAAGTCAAATCCATCCGCTCCGGTCTCGTCTCCTTGCAGGGGGCCTTCGTGCGCATGGAAGGCGGAAATCTCTGCCTCTGCGAGTCCAGCATCCAGCCCTACGAACGCGCGAGCCACGAGCAGCATGAAGCAAAACGGCTCCGCAGGCTCCTCATGCACCGCTCGGAAATCGACCGCCTCGTCGGCGAGATCGAGCGGAGCGGACACACCGTCGTCGCGCTCCGGATGTATTGGAAAAACCGACGCGTCAAGGTCGAACTCGGTCTCGGCAAGGGCAAGGACGCCGGCGACAAGCGCGCCGACCTCAAAAAGCGCGTGACCGACCGGGAAACCGACCGAGCGATAGCCGACTTCCAGCGGAAACGCTGATGCCCACGCAGAGGCGCGGGGGACGCGGAGAATGAGATGAAATACGATGTCGCAGTAATCGGGGGAGGGGCGGCGGGGTTGTTTTGTGCGGCGACAGCGGCCAAGCGGGGTCGGAAGGTTCTGGTGATCGAACACAACGAGCGGGTTGGGGAGAAGATCAAAATTTCCGGCGGGGGGCGGTGCAATTTCACGAACATCCATGCGGGGGCGGATAATTATATTTCCGGGAATCCGTCGTTCTGCCGATCCGCGCTGGCGAGATTTTCGCCGTGGGATTTCATCGCGATGGTCGAGAAGCACGGGATCGCATTTCATGAGAAAACGCTCGGGCAGCAGTTCTGCAACGGCTCGTCCCGGGAGATCATTGCGATGCTTCTGGCGGAATGCGCAGGGGTCGAGATCCGGTGCGGGTGCCGGGTGGAAGACGTCCAGCCCGGCTACCGGCTGAGGACGAGCACCGGGGAGATTTCCTGCGATTCGCTTGTCATCGCGACCGGTGGCCTTTCGTTTGCGAAGTTGGGAGCGAGCGACTTCGGACACCGGATCGCCAAACAATTCGGGATGCGGGTGACCGGGCTGCGTCCGGGACTGGTTCCCCTCACCCTCAAGGAGTCCGATCTGCGGACGTTTTCAGTCCTGAGCGGGCTGTCATTCCCAGTGCGCGTGAAAAGCCGAAATGGAACATCGTTCGAGGAGGCTCTTCTGATCACGCACCGCGGGCTCAGCGGGCCGGCGATCCTTCAAATTTCTTCGTATTGGAATGCCGGGGAGCAGTTGAATATCGATCTTCTGCCCGGGCAGAATCCCCTCCCCCGCCGGTTTGTGGAGGCATGGAACAAAATTCATGCGCCGCAAAAACCGGCATCCCAATGGTCGCTTCAAGAACGGGAGAAATTCAACGAGCTATTGCACAATTGGCCGGTGGAGATTGCGGGAACCGAGGGGTATTCCAAAGCCGAGGTCACATTGGGCGGGGTGGATACGGGCGACCTTTCCTCAAAGACGATGGAGTCCCGCACCCAGCGCGGGCTCTACTTCATCGGCGAGGTGGTGGATGTGACCGGATGGCTGGGCGGCTACAACTTCCAATGGGCCTGGGCAAGTGCGCACGCGGCAGGCGATGTCGTCTGAGCAGGGTCTGCTGTTTTCTCTGTGCCCTCTGTGGCCCATAAAACGGTTGGCGAGTTAAAGTGGCTTCTCAAAAATCGCCCATTGCCGCTCGCGCTCACCGCCGACGATCTCGCAATTTTTCAGGATCTCGGTGTTGTTGTCCTCCATCCAGCCAAGTATGGCATCGGTATAGCGTTCCTGCGCGCGGACGAACTGCTCGTAGATCAGCCACGCATGCAACCCCCGATCACGGCATTCCGGCACCACCCCCAGCACGGTCTGCCGGCAGGTCCGGATTTTTTGCGTCTTCATCAGCAGGAAAATATGCGGGAGCCTGAGCCAGTGCGGCGTCCGTTTCACCCCGGCGAGGATCTCGTTGAAGTTCGGCAGAGTGATCGCAACCCCCGCATCCTTTCCATCCATCTCCGCGATCAGCAGAAGGGTCGGATCCGCGATCGCCCGAATGTCATCCGCCGCCGCCAGCAGATCCTCCATCGAGATCGGCACAAATCCCCAGTTGCGCTCGAGCGTCGCGTTGTAAACTTTCCGGACGATCTCCAATTCCTCCGGAAGCCGGCGAATATCCATCGTCCGCATCTTGAGCCGCGAGCGCGATGTCAGCCTCGCGACAATCTTTCCGAGGCGCTCCGGCTTGGGGAGCCGGTGCATGGGAAGATTCAACCCGTGCAAAATCCGGGCCAAGGAAAACCCCTCCCCTTCGAGCAATCTGATATAATACTCCGGATTCCACGTCAGGCCGATGCAGGGCGGAAGATCGAACCTGCTCATGAGCAGCCCGCACTCGTCGTTGATGCTCGGATTGTAGGGGCCCCGGATGCAATTCATTCCAGCCCCGCGCAGGGTCTCCTCCACCTTCAGGATCAAGACATGCGCGGTCCGGGGATCGTTCTCGCACTCGAAAAATCCGAAAAATCCGGTCCGGTCGCCGTAGAGGTCGTTGTGCGAACGGTTGATGATCGCAGCCACCCGACCGACCGGCTTCCCGTCGCGCTCCGCAACAAAGGGAATGATTTCCCCGTGACGAGTGTGGAATGCCGACCCCGGCCCCAGGTATTTCGCGATGCTACCGGGAAACGGCGGGACGTACGCCGGATCCGTGCCGTGGAGAATCTCCGCCGTCCGCTCGAACCTCGCCTTCTCCCGGCGACTCCGGCAGGCGGAAATCAAACACGTTTTTTCTGCGCGTGGGGTTGACGTAGGCGGGGTCATCGAAGGTTCCTAGTTCGCGCGCAAGTTTCTCAAAAATCTCGAGCACGCGATCGAGATCGGAGTCGGTGTGGGTGGCCATGAAGCTCGTGCGGACGATCGCCTCGCCGTAACGAACCGCCGGGTAGATCGCGGGCGTGGCAAAGATCCCCTCCTCGAAAAGCCGCTGCGTGAAGATGAATGCCTTCGCCTCGCTCCCGATCAGGATCGGCACGATCGGGGTCTGCGTCGTCCCGATCTTGAAGCCGATGCGCTTGAAGCCCTCGTGCATCTTGCGCGTGTTTTTCCAGAGCTGCTCCATCCGCTCGGGTTCCTCCTGCATCAGTTCAAGAGCCTTCAGAACCGCTCCGGCCACAGCCGGTGCAAGAGCGGCCGTGAAGATCAAGCACCGCGCGCGGTGCTTGAGAAACTCGATCATCTGCGCATCCCCTGCGATGAAGCCGCCCATCGAACCGAGCGATTTCGAGAACGTGCCCATCACGATGTCCACCTCGTCGTTAAGGCCGAAATGATGGACCGTCCCGCGGCCTTTCGGACCGAGGACACCCAGCGAATGCGCCTCATCCACGTAGAGAAACGCGCCGTGCTCCTTCGCCACCGGGACAATCGCAGGCAGGTCGGCAATGTCCCCTGACATGCTGAAGACCCCGTCCATCACCACCAGCCGCCCGGCATCCTCCGGAAGGCGCTTGAGCCGGTTCCGGAGCGAGGGGGCGGAATTGTGGCGATACGGGATCAGCTTCGCCTCGGCGAACTGGCACCCGTCGATGATGCTCGCGTGGTTCTCGCGGTCGCAGAGGATCGCGTCACCTTCCTCGGTCAGCGACGCCAGCGCCCCCTGATTCGCAAAAAATCCGGTGGAGAAAAGAACGACCGATTCGCGCTGGAGGAACGCGGCGAGAGCCTCCTCCAGTTCGACATGCAGCTTGATCGTCCCGTTCAGCAGGCGCGACCCCGTGCAACCCGCCCCATAAAGCCGGGTCGCGTCACATGCCGCCTCGATAACGCGGGGATCTTGAGCCAGTCCCAGATAGTTGTTCGAGCCGATCATGATTTTCGGCTCCCCCTCGCAGACCACGTAGTTTCCGTGAGGTTCTTCGATACAGCGGAAATAGGGATAAAAACCTTGGGCGCGCGCATCGGCGCTGTCGCGGTAATCCCGGCATTTTTGGTATAAGTCTCGTGCCACAGCAGGCTGTTTCCTTAAAAAGTTTAGGTTTGCAGGATTGATTTCAAAGTAAATGATTTTTCAAACTCCGCGCGCATCTCCGCCTTCTGCTCCGAGGTTCCGACCCGTTTGTTGCCCGCGCCTCCCTGCCTCGTCGGCACCCCTGCGGGAACGGGATGCAAGAGCATCCGCGCAATTGACCCAATGTAAAGCACAACACCACAAAAAAAATTTGCATCCCTGCTGTCATGCCTTGTATCGCTTTTCCTGCCTCCCCTCCGGTTTTCCGACGCGATCACCGCCGGAAAAAATCCCATCGACTTGAGGAATCACCGGAGAGAGGATTCAGCGCTCGATGGCCCTGTTGAAAGATAATGCCCTGAACCGGTTGAAAGCCGCCCGGAAAGCCGGAAGGCTCGCCCACGCCTACCTGCTCACCGGGCCCGTAGGCTCGGGAAAAGAATGGCTCGCCATGCAGATGGCGGCCGAGGTTCTTGAGACGCCCGCCCCTTCCACGCATCCCGACTACCACAGCGTCGCTCCCGAATCGAAATCCCGCCGCATCGTCATCGAGCAGATGCGAACCATGGAGCAGACGCTCCAGATGAAACCCATGCGCGGCCACACCAAGGTCGCCGTCATTCACGACGCCGACCGGCTCCAGCCCCAGGCCGCCAACGCCTTCCTCAAGACACTCGAGGAGCCTCCCCCGGGCTGTCACATCTTCCTCCTCACCGCCCTTCCCAACGCCATCCTGGAAACTATCGTCTCCCGCTGCATCGCCGTCCCACTGCGCGCCGCGGCTGGCGGACAACAGACCATCGGAAGCCCGCTCGCAGCCGCTCTCACGGAAGCGCTTCTCAAACCCGGCGGACCCGACATCGCCTCCGCGATGCGCTTCACACGAACATTCCAACAGACCACAGCAGCCGTCCGCGAACAGCTCACCCGCGAACTCGACGCCGAGCTCAAACAGCAGATGAAGCATTACCGCGAATCCGCCAGCGCCAAATGGGAGGAGAGCCGCGGGGACCAGATCAAAGCCCAGGCCGAATCCGCCGTTGTCCGCGAACGCGAAAAACTCCTCCAGTCTGCGGGCGAAGTCCTCGCCGCCGCGCTGCGCCACCATCACCTCCCCTCCGAGTCCTCCTCTCCCGACATCGCCGGAGTCGCGCAAGCCAATCCTCCGGCCGTCCTTCTCAAACGCCTCGCCGCCCTCGAACGCACCCGCGACCTCCTCGCGCGCGGCGTGCAGGAAGCGCTTGCCCTCGAAAGCGGATTTCTGGAAATGATCGCACCTCACTCATGAAACGTCTCGTCATCAAACTCGGCACCGGCGTCCTCTCCCGCTCCGGCGGACGCGCCCTCGACACCGCTCAATTCCGGCGCATCGCCCGCGAGGTCGCCGCCCTCCGCAAAAACGGTATCTCCTGCATTCTCGTCAGCAGCGCCGCCATCGCAGCCGGCGTCCGCGTCCTCGGCCTCGCCCGCCGGCCCGACGACCTCCCCGGCAAGCAGGCCTGCGCCGCCGCCGGACAGCCCGAGCTCATGCGCCTTTACGCCGCCTCGTTCCGCACCCACCGCCTCCACGTCGCCCAGCTCCTTCTTACTCACGGCGACATCGACAGCCGGATGCACCGCTCCAACGCCAGAAATACGCTCGACCGCCTCCTCTCCTCAGGCTCCGTCATCCCCATCATCAACGAAAACGACTCCGTCGCCGTCGAGGAACTCCGCTTCGGTGACAACGACCGTCTCTCCGCTGAAGTCGCCCAGCTCATCCGCGCCGACCACCTCATCGTCCTCACCAGCGTCGACGGGCTCCAGGACGCCTCCGGCACGCGCATTCCCGAAGTCAAAGACATCTCCGCCGTCACCTCGCTCGTCCGCCCCGACAAGGGCGAGGAATCCGTCGGCGGCATGAAAACAAAACTCGAAGCCGTCAAGCTTGCCGTCTCCTCCGGCATCCCCTGCACCATCCTCGACGGACGCAAACCCGGCCAGATCGCCGCCGCCCTCGCCGGAAAAGATGTCGGAACAAGATTCCCTGTTCCCTCAAAAAAGAAGCGCTGACCTGCGCGCAGCCGTCACAGGGTTTATTGATCTGGCGGAATCAAATTCCGGCCGGCTTTCCTGTGCGAATGGACTGTTCCTCCGCCTCGCAGATCTGGAGTGCGGTCACACCATCCTGCGCGGTGACGATCTGCGGCGGGCGGCCTTTGGTCACGCAGTCCACAAAGTAGCGTGTTTCCACACCGTAGCCATCCGGCCCGTCCGGTTTCACGATGCGGGGCTCGCATCCTTCTTCCGTGACGTGCAGCGCATCCGCCCCGCGGGCCAGGTCGAAGTCCAGCGTAGCCCGCTCGCAGTGGAGCGTGTAGGCCATATTGAAGCCTTTGGCAAGGAGCCAGCTTCCCTCGGCATGGACGACCGGACCGCCGGGAAAATGATATTGGGTCACGACGTGGTTGACATCGCCCGCCGGGCCGGTGACGCCGGTCGAAAAAACACTCTCGGGACGTCCGAAGAGGAAGTTGACAAAGTCGCTGTCGTGAATGTGCAGGTCGAACAGCGCGCCGCCGGAATACGATCCCTGGCGGGCGGACGGGGCCATTTCTGAGACGCGGCGGAAGTTGGCAGCCAGGACCCGGCCGAAGGATTCCTCCTCGACCGCCTGTTTAAGCCAGGCCCATCCGGGCCAGAACCGCATGCACATCGCGGGCATCAGCATGCCCGGGGATTCCGCCGCAACCTTGAGGATTTCCATCGCCTCCGCGGACGTGCGGGCAAGCGGCTTTTCACAGAGGACATGTTTACCCGCCCGCAATGCGGCGATGGCCTGCTCAGGGTGCAATGCGGTCGGCGTGCAAATGTCCACGATCTCCACCTCCGGATCCGCAAGCACCCCTGCGAGATCTCGAAAGACTTTCACCTCCGGACCCAGGCGGATGTCGTCGGACTTCTTGATGTTGCCCGCGACGCCGGGAATCACTCCATCGACCGGAATGCGGGTGGCATCGCAAACGGCGACGACACGGGCTGCCGGATTGTCGAGATGCGCGCGGAGATGGGTCACTCCCATGAATCCCAGGCCGACCACGGCCACGTTCACCTGCTTGTTGGATTGAGCGGACATCAGTGGTTCAAGACAAGTTCGCGTGCGGTGAGTATGTCTGCGATCCGCTGCGTCCCGGCCTCGCGCTCGATCACATAATTTCCGGTGAAGCTCAACTCTTCAAGCGCCCGGAAAAATCCCGGCCAGTCCACCTCTCCGCTGCCGACGGCGACCTCCCCACCCCATGTGCCGGGCACCTTGGTCCGGATGGCATCCTTGATGTGAACCTGCCGGATCCATGGCCCGAGCGTGCGCACAGCCGCAATCGGATCCCCTTTGTCGTAAAGAATCATATTCGCGGGATCAAAATTCACCCCGACCCCGGGCAGGCTTTGAAGCAAGAGCGCAAGGGAGTCTGCGGTCTCCTGACCGGTTTCCATGGCGAGGAGAATTTCCGCATCCGAAAAAATCCCCGCCACCGTCTCAAGGCGTCCGAGCATTTTGCCGAAGGCAGGATCCGAATCATCATGGGGGAGAAACCCGGCGTGGAACGTGACAAGTTTCAGCCCCAGATCCACGGCGAGTTTTGCAGCAGCGCGGATGTGAGCGAGGTTTTTCTCCCATGTCGCATCGGGCGCGACCCCGCCCGTGAGCCGGATCGATTCCAGCGTCGTGTAATCCTCCCCCGCACAGCCGAACATCCCGGAGACGATCTCCACGCCATCCGCGCGAAGCAATACTTCCTCCCAAATACCAGGGGCTTCGAGCAGGGGATCGAGCGCAATCTGAAGGCGCGGGATGCCGGTCGCATCCAGCTTGGCGAGCAAATCCTGCGGGCCAGTCGGCTGGAGCGACCAACTGCATACGGCAAGGCGGCGGGAAGAGGCGGTCATGGAATCAAGGCATGAATCTCATTTTACCCGGCTTGATGTCCAATGGAACTTCAAGCCCGGTCACGGGCTGTTGTGCAGTGCGTAGTTTCCAAGCGCGTGGAGATTCGCCGGCGGAGTGTCGCGCGGAACCTCGCAGCCGGCTCCGACAATGAACCGGCCGCCGGCATCGCGATGGCACTGCGCCACCGCTTCGGAGACGATCTCCGGATTACCATTGCGCAGGATGGTCACGGGGTTGAGGTTGCCCAGGATGATCTGTGAGGGCATTTCCGCACGAGCGAGATCCAGCGGAGTGAGCGAGTCCACTTCCACGATGGAGCAGCCGAGCCGGCCCATTCCGCCGATGATGCGGCGTGTATTCCCGCAGATGTGCAGGCGCGTCGGCACGCCGAGCGCGTGAATGCCATCGACGAGTTGCTTCTCATACGGCCAGACAAATTCCTCATAGATATCCGGCCCGACCAGCGAAGCGGCGGCATCCCCGATCCCGATCATGTCCGCCCCGGCATTCACCTGCTCCCGGGCGAACCGCAGTTCCATCTCCACGACATACGCGAAAAGGTCGCGCACGAATTCCGGGTCGTCATAAAAATCCAGCATGAGCGTGTTGATCCCGCGCAGGTCGGCCGCCTCGGCGATCGGTCCCTCGACCCATCCCTCGATGATTTTTTCTCCGCCGACCTGCTCCTTGAAGAGTGCGAGCGCTTTAATGCCGTTGTGCATGCGTCCGCCACCCAACGGGTCGGGAATTTTCAAGCTGGCAAGGCGCGCCTTGTCCGCCAGCAGCGCGCGGTCCTCGATGAGCGCCACCGGCTGCTCTTCAAAATATTCGACCTCCGCACCGCAGTCCGCAGCCTCGCGCGCTGGATCGGACATCGTGTTCACGTAATCCAGCCCGAATTCCCGCGCGACATGGATCTGGCCTTTTACTAGAACCCGGTAATCGGTACAGTAGTCCCGGTATTTCGCGCCGATCTGCTGGCAGGCGAATTGCATGGTGATGGGCAGCAGCGGCAGATGATCCACCGGCTCCCCCTTCAAGTGGGCGAAGACACGTTCTCTTGAGTTCATATTCTGTTGTGGTTTTTCAAAGCGGCGTCAGGCGGACGGTCAGCGACTCGTATCCCAGCGTGCGCGTGTAACTGGCCTCGCTTTCCACACGCTCCTTTGATTCGAGCACGGTGATGCGGGCGATCCGTTCAGTGCATTTCTGGAGAAGCGTCCGGAGGATCAGTCTCGCGTGGGGCGCGCCCATGCAGAGGTGCGTGCCGAAGCCGAATGCCAGATGGGGGTTGGGCTTGCGGTCGAGCCGCACTTCGTCCGGAGCGTCGAAGGCCCGCTCATCCATGTTGGCGGAAGCCCAGCAGAGCGAAACGCGCTCCCCGGCCCGGACCGTGACGCCGTTCACCTCCGTCTCCTCCGGGCACACGCGCCCGATGTGGGTGAGCGGCATGAACACGCGGAAAAATTCCTCGCTTGCGTGGGTGATCCGCTTCGGGTCCCCGCGCAGAAACTCCAGCTCCCCGGGATGCTCTGCCAGATATCCAAGCGCACAGGAAATCGTGTGGATGATCGTGTCGCGTCCGCCGGCAAATGCGAGATTGGCAAAGCCCATCATCTCCTCGCAGGTGAGCGGCCGGCCGCGAAAGGTCGCCTGCGTGAGAACACTGAAAAAATCCTCCCCGGGAGCAGCTTCAGCGCGATCGAACTGCCCACGCAGGTAATCCTCGAGCACGTTGCCTTTTTTGAATTCGCCTCCGGTGACCTTGAAAACATGGATCCCCCAGCCGATCCAAGTCTCCGCTTCGGATTCCGGCACGTTGAGAAGGTGGGTGAGCGCGCGGGATTGAAGCGGCAGCGCAAACCCGTTTACGATCTCGACCGAATCGCGGCCCATCGCATCCGCGAGCATCCCGTCAACCATGCCTTCGATTTTCGCGATGAACGCGGGGTCCTTCGGACGTTGAAAAAACGGATCGGTGATCTTCCTGTAGTCGGTGTGTTCGGGAGGATCGGTCTCGATCGGAAGCTGACGCATCGTGCGAACCTCCTCCTCGGAGGGAATCGGCACGCGGAACGGCGCGTCCGAGCTGAATGTCTTCCAATCCTTCGCCGCACGTCGCACGTCCTCATGACGCAGGAGCATGGGGATTTCCTCACCGTGAAACGGACACTTCAGGATGCCGGTGTCATTCCGTGCTTCGCGGAAGGGATCGGAATTCATCGCGCTAATTGATCGAAGCGAAGCGACCGACCTGCCGGCGAGCCATCCAGTCGCAGACTGTGGCGAGATCCGCCACGGGGACATTCGTGTGTGGCAGCGTGTGCATATAGGGCGGCGGACCGAACTCCGGCGTCAGGAACGACTCGGCGACCCCGCGCTCCCGCTGGGCCTGCCAGATGACATCCCACCAACGTTCGTGCGCTGCCAGGTGAACGGCGTATTCCGGCGCGGAGGGATCCGGAACCTGTGGTCCTTCCTCAAACCCGACGCGGGCGTGAAGGTGAAGGCACTGCCGTGCCGCCATCGCGATCGTCTCATCCAAATCCGGCAGCAGACGCTCGCAAACACACACCCAGTGGCTGAAGTCGCAGGTCAGGCGCAGGTCGGGAAAAAGTTTCAGGATGTGCCGGGTCTGCCATGGAGTGCCGAACCAGCGCAACCGGTGCGTTTCGTGTGCCACCGGCACGCCGAGTTTCTTTTCCATGTCGAGCATCCGGCCATAAAATTCCTCCGCCTCGGCGGGACTCCAGTTGTCGTAGCCGGAGTGAGCGTTGAAGAAAATCGGCCCGTGATCAAGGCACTCCTCGATCTGGATCCGGAGCGAATCCAGATGCTCGTCCACCGAGCCGCCCGCCACAAAGTCGCGGCTGAAGATCTGCGGCACCCACTCGAAGCCGCTTTCATTGAGGAAGCGCAGCAACTCGGCGCGATCGGGCACGGTGCGGATCGATGACTCGATCGCCTCGTAGCCGGCTTCGCGCCAGCGCGGTAGATACTGTTGAAGACCGTGTGTCAGGTCCACTCCCCAAAGATGACGGATGAGCTTTAGTTTCATTCTGGATTTTATTTTGGCCGTCGTTGCTTAACACACACCTGGCGCGCTGTCTTCTCCTACATGGCTAAAGACTTCCGCTGTATTGACGGAACCGGACTTGCCCGGACTGGCGGGTGTCATTAGCCTGCCACGGTCGTGCAACTCCCCAGCAAAGCCGGGTTCGAATTGATCCCAAAGAGCGATCTGTATTCATTCGCGGTGAAGGAATTCACGCTGCCCCGCTTCAAAGTCCCCTGGCATTTCCATCCCGAATGTGAACTCACCCTCATCGTTCAGAGCAGCGGGAGGAGGTTCGTCGGCGACAGCATCGAGCCGTTCTCTCCTGGGGATCTCGTTCTTATCGGCTCGAACCTGCCTCACTTCTGGAGGAACGGCGAACAGGGAAAAAAGACGCCATCGCAGGCGGTGGTCGTGCATTTCCGCGAGGAATGCTTCGGAGCGGACTTCCTAGGACTCCCCGAGTTGACCGGCGTCCGCAACCTCCTCCTGCGCGCACGGCGGGGGCTCCAATTCACCGGAAAAACACGCGACGCCGTGGCGGAACTCATGACAGGCATGCCATCCGGCAAAGGCTTCGACCGCGTCCTCGCCCTCCTCAACATCTTCAAACGGCTCATGGAATCGGACGAGGCCCGCATCCTCTCAAGTCCGGGGTTCCTGCCGGTGCTCGACGCATTCGCCGGCGAACGCATCAACCGCGCCTACCGGTTCATCTTTGAAAATTTCGCGGCGCCCATCCGGCACGAGGATATTGCGCGCGAGGCGGCGATGAGCCTCTCGGCATTCTGCCACTATTTCAAGCGGGTCACCGGCCGCACGCTCACGGACTTCATCAACGAGGTCCGCATCGGCCATGCATCCAGACTCCTCATCGAGACCGATCATCCCGTCTCCAAAATCGCCTACGCAAGCGGCTTTGAAAGCCTCTCCAATTTCAACCTCCGCTTCCGCAAACTCACCGGGGCCAGCCCGAAGGAATACCGGCGCGAACATCACACGGAGTGAATGGAAATTTTGACGGCATTCGCCAAGATTTTCATGAAAAAAACCCGGCCATGACAAACTGTAAACATTTTTATCATTTTTTATTATTCATTCATATCAAATTGATTAGAAATGTTTTTTCTCGGCTGTTTTCTGCTTGTCAGCCCGTAAAATCGATTGAATGAAAAAAAACAACTATTGCAATCGTGACAGCATTTGTATAAAATGTTCTGCTCGAATCCGATTCTCATCATGAACTCAGACGACCCCCTTCCCTCCTCAAAAGCGTGCTGCTCCTCAACACTCGGCCCGGCCCTCGGGCTCCTGACCATCCGCATCTGGCTCGGGTTGCGCGCCCTAGCGACCGGGATTGAAAAATTTGCGGGGAGCAAAGCCTCCGAGGCGGCGGTCCTGATCGACGGAAAGCCGAACGGCTACGGCCTCACGGAATCCGCTTCGGAGAAAGTTTACGGGCTCTCGCATTACCACGGGATCCCCGAGGGGCTCCGCTCCGCGTTCAAGGCGGAACCGCTCCTTCCAGGCTTCTCGCTGGACATCTACGACAAAGTGCTCGGCCCTGCGCTGATCATCCTTGGCATCACGGTCCTGCTCGGGATTCTTCCCCGGCTCTCCCTGTTTGCGATGGGGCTGCTTTATACCAGCCTCACCTTCGGCCTGATTCTGCTCAAGCAGGATGCCGGGGTTGCGTGGCTTGCAATCCATATTATCTTGATCGCCATGGCCCTGATTTACTCCGACCGAGACAAGTGCGTGCTCCTCGGGCGCAAGTGGTAACTCCTCCGATGAAACCCAGCTTGGCTCAAACCGGCTCGCGCCGGGATTTTTTGAAGATGGGCGGCCTTGTCGGCGCGGGCCTCGTGCTCGGCGCGCCATCCATCCTCCGTGCGGCAACCGGCCAGTCCGCCCCGGATGCAATCAACGTCGGATTCATCGGCCTCGGCAAGCAGCACGAAGTGCTCTTCAACGCGGTGAAAAATATTCCCGGACTGCATTTCAACGCGGTCTGCGACATCATGAAAAACCGCGTCGGTGGCGCGTTTTCTCGCATCAAGAACGCCTTTGGCAACCAGCCCGCCCGCTACACCGACGCCGAGGAGATGCTCGCCAAGGAGAAGGATCTGGACGCCGTCATCGTGGCGACCCCGGACTTCTGGCATTCCCGCCACACCGTCTGGGCGCTCGAATCCGGAAAGAACGTCTACTGCGAAAAGATGATGTCGAACACGCTGGACGACGCCCGCGCGATGGTCGCCGCCATGGAGCGCACCGGAAAGCTCTGCCAGATCGGACACCAGCGCCGCAGCAATCCCCGCTACCTTTTCACGCTGAACGAGCTTCTGCGCCGCCATAGAATCTGCGGTCAGATCGTCAACGCAAACGGCCAGTGGAACCGCGCGGTCGGCTCCTCGCAGGACATCCAGGTGAAGGCCTCGATTCTGCCGGATAAGGAGACGCTCCTGAAATACGGGTTCGGCCGTCCGGGCAAAGACCTCACTCTTGAGGAACTCCAGCACCGGTTTTTGAACTGGAGGTTCTACAAGGATCTCTCCGGCGGTCTGATCTCTGACCTCGGCGCCCACCAGATCGACGTCTTCAACTGGTTCTTCGGCATGCAGCCGTGGCGGGTGATGGCCTCGGGCGGACGGAACTATTTCAAGGACCGCGAGCATTTTGACAATGTCATGTGCATCTTCGACTACGCCACCCCGGATGGCGGCGCACGGGCCTTTTATCAGGTGCTCACCACCACCAGCGCCGGCGGCGGATACTTTGAATCCTTCATGGGCATTGACGGCACGATCAACATCTCCGAGCGCGCGGCCTACACGAACATCTTCCGCGAGGCGGGAACCGCGCCGAGTTGGGACCATCTCGTCGCTCAGGGCTACTTGAAAAGAAGCGCCGCCCCGAAGGCCGCCGCCGACTCCTCAGACGCCATTGCGTCCTACGAATCCGCCGCTCCGGAGACCTACGAACTCCCGGGAGGCCTCAGCAAGCCGCCCCACCAGCCGCACCTTGAGAACTTCTTCGAGGCCATCCGCGGAAAGGCGAAACTGAACTGCGACGCCAGGCACGCGCTCGAATCCGAAGCTCCGATCTACTGGGTCAACCCGGCCGCCGAAAGCGGACAGACCATCATTTTCGACACAGAACACCTCCACGTATAATTATGAAAACC
>Ga0163199_1000347_pt1 | contig 29307 bp, 27 predicted proteins | sample PL_2010_150m_FD_113537 | JGI IMG/M metagenome (GOLD analysis project Ga0163199, IMG submission 113537) | Freshwater microbial communities from Powell Lake, British Columbia, Canada to study Microbial Dark Matter (Phase II) - PL_2010_150m | ecosystem: Environmental > Aquatic > Freshwater > Lake ...
CGACGTTGGTGATCTGGTACATCATCGAGAAGTTGTTGCTGGCCTGGAACGGCAGCGCTCCGGTGAGCAGCTGGTACATCACCACGCCGAGCGAATAGATGTCGGTTCGCTGGTCGAGCGGCTGCTCCTTGATCTGCTGCGGCGACATGTAGGCGGGGGAGCCGATGCCGGTGACCTGCGTCTGGTCGGTCGATGTCATGAGCGCCGCGCCGAAGTCGGAGATCTTGATGTCCATGTCCTCTGTGAGCAGGATGTTGGCCGGCTTGATGTCGCGGTGGGTGACGCCGAGATCGTTTGCAAAGTTCAGCGCGCGGCTGCATTTGAAAACGATTTCGACGATCTTGTCGATCGGCAGCAGGTTCTTGGGGTCGCAGAATCGCTCCAGCGTTCCGCCGGTCACGTACTCCATGACGATGTAGCTGAGGGTGTCGCTGACCACCGCGTCGTAGATCTGTACGATGTGAGGGTGGAGCAATTTCCCGGCGAGCGAGGCCTCGGTGATGAAAAGTTTTTTCGCCAGCTTGCCGGTTTCGGCGTCGCGCAGCCGGTCCTCGAATACGACTTTCGCTGCGACGTCGCGGTTGTTGAACGGATCGTGGCAGAGAAAGACCTCGCTCGTCGCGCCTTCGCCAAGCTTCTTTATGACCTCGTATTTGCCGATCTTGTCCATGCGGGGACCGCGGGAGCGTAGGCGCTCTGCAGCGTAGCTGAGAGTTCTTCCGGCTGCAGCTTGTGCGCCTTAGCGCACGCCCAGCGATTTGCGTGCGCGTCGGATCGCGGCTCGTACCTGTGCCGGCGCGGTGCCGCCCGAGTGCCGGCGTGATGCAATCGAGCCCTCGAGCGACAAGACCCGGTAGACGGTCCTGTCGATGCGCGCGGAGAAGCTGCGCAGTTCGTCGAGCGAGAGTTCGGACAGGTCGCGCCCCTCGGCTTCGGCGAAGCGCACCGCTTTCGCGACCGCTTCGTGCGCGTCCCGGAACGCCAGGCCTTTTTTCACGAGATAGTCGGCGAGATCGGTCGCGGTGGCATGACCCTGGCGCGCGGCCTCGCGCATCGCTTCCGGGTGCGGGGTGATGCCCGGCACGAGTTCGGCGAAGATGGCGAGGGTGTCGCGAAGCGTGTCGGCGGTGTCGAACAGCGGTTCCTTGTCCTCCTGATTGTCCTTGTTGTAGGCCAGCGGCTGCGCTTTCATCAATATCAGCAACCCCATGAGATGTCCGACGACGCGTCCGCATTTGCCCCGGGCGAGCTCGGGCACGTCGGGGTTTTTCTTCTGCGGCATGATCGAGGAGCCGGTGCAGAAGCGGTCGGGCAGGGTGATGAAGCCGAAGCGCGGGTTCATCCACAGGACGAGTTCCTCACACAGCCGCGACAGGTGCACCATGATCAGGCTGGCTGCAGCGCAGAACTCGATCGCGAAGTCCCGGTCCGAGACGGCGTCGAGCGAGTTGCGCGCTACCGCAGCGAAGCCGAGTTCGCGCGCGACCCGCTTGCGGTCGATCGGGAAAGTCGTGCCGGCGAGCGCGGCAGCGCCCAGCGGCAGCACGTTCACGCGCGTGCGGCAGTCGGTCAGCCGGCCCCGGTCGCGATCGAACATTTCGAAGTAGGCAAGCAGGTGGTGGCCGAAGGTCACCGGTTGCGCGACCTGCAAATGAGTGTGGCCGGGCATGATCGTGTCGGCATGGCGCTCCGCGGCATCAAGCAGCGCCGCCTGCACGCGGTCGAGCAGGCCGGCGATGGCGTCGATTTCGTCGCGCAGCCACAGACGTATGTCGGTCGCGACCTGGTCGTTCCTCGAGCGCGCCGTGTGCAGCCGCTTGCCGGCCTCGCCGATCAGGGCGGTGAGCCGGCGCTCGATGTTCATGTGCACGTCTTCGGCTTCGATCGACCACACGAAACGGCCGAGCGCGATTTCTCGCGTGATGGTCGCGAACCCGCGCTCGATGGCCCGCAGATCGGCGGCGGTGAGGATGTCGGCGGCACGCAGCATGCGCGCATGCGCGAGCGAGCCGCGGATGTCGTGCACCGCGAGCCGCCGGTCGAAACTCACCGACGCCGTATAGCGTTTGACGCGCTCCGAGACCGGTTCGGCAAAGCGGCCCGACCAGGCGGCTTTGCTCTTGCCGACGCTCGGGCGAGTCTTGGCTCGGGATTTCGGTTTGGCTGCGGATTTCGGTTTGGCTGCCATCGTCAATCAAGTCAATCAACTGTGTAGAATTGGGCGGGTCTGCTTATGCGCGGGCATCGCCCGCTGACCCACCTTGGCCGAACAGCAAGCATCGAGTATAAGGCAAAACGACAGCAGCGACGCCCTGCCGGACTTTCGCAATCTCGGCGTCATCACGCGCATCCTGCTCGCTGTCAACGCGGCTGCATTTGCCGCCGCGGCGGTGCGTGGGCAAGGCATCGCAGACATCGCTGCGCAGTTCTTCGAGATCGCGTTCTGGGTCGAGCCGGCGCTGTTTGCCAACCTTGCCGCGCTGTACGCGGCGAGCGCAGCGCTTGCCCGGCCCCGTTATGCAACGGGCTTTACCTGCACGCTCATCGTCGCGGCTGCGGTGACCGCGGCGCTGTTCGAGGCACAGGCGCTGCTCGGTCACGCGGTGGGACGGGTGACGCTGATTTCCGGCGTGGCATCGGCGGCCGCGCTCGCTGCATTTCTGCTGGAGTACTTTCGCCTGCGCAACCGGGCATTTTCCCCTGCGCTTGCCGAGGCCCGGCTGCAGGCGCTGCAGGCGCGGATACGACCGCATTTTCTCTACAACAGCCTGAACGCGGTGCTTGCTCTTATCCGGCGGGAGCCGAAGCGGGCCGAAGCCGCGCTCGAGGATATGGCCGAACTGTTCCGCAGCCTGATGGCAGACAACCGCCGGCTGATTCCGCTGCGCGAGGAGATCGCGCTCTGCCGACAGTATCTCAACCTGGAGCATCTGCGCCTCGGCGAGCGCCTGCGGGTCGAATGGAGCGTCGATGCGGGGGCGGAGGATGCGCTGGTGCCGCCGATGCTGCTGCAGCCGCTGGTGGAAAACGCCGTCTACCACGGTGTGGAACCGGGACTCGCCGCTGGGGTGATCGATATCCGCATCGGCCTGGACCGCGACCGCATTCGTGTCACGCTCTCAAATCCCTATCATCCCGAGCACCAGCACCGGCAGGGCAACCGCATGGCGCTCGCCAATATTCGCGAGCGGCTTGCGCTGCACTTCGACGTCGAGGCGGATCTCACGACCCGAATCGAAAGCGAGCGCTACCGGATCGACATGGTGATGCCCTACAGGCGGGCGCCGTGACGCCGCTGCGGGTGCTCATCGTCGACGACGAATCCCCGGCGCGGGAGCGTCTGCGCGAACTGCTGGACGATTGTCGCGCCGAGGTGGCGCACATCGTCGTCGGCGAGGCGGCAAATGGTCTCGAGGGTACGGAGTTCCTGTCCGCCAACGCGGCAGATGTCGCTCTGGTCGATATCCACATGCCGGGGATGTCGGGCATCGAATTCGCTCGCCACATACAGGTGCTCGAGACTCCGCCTGCGGTGGTTTTTGTCACGGCGCACGATCAGTACGCCGTCGAGGCGTTCGAGCTGAACGCCGTTGACTACCTGCTCAAGCCCATACGCGCGAGCCGGCTGGCTGCGGCATTGAAGAAGGCCGCAGCGGGCGTTCGCATCACGACCGAGGTGCTCGAGCGCCTGGATCCGCACCCGAGGCGTTTCTTCAGCGCCGGTGAGCGCGGGCGCGTCACGCTGGTGCCGGTGGCCGATGTGGTCTTCGTCAAGGCCGGGCTCAAATACGTCAGCCTCCACACCCGGGAGCGCGAATACCTGGTCGAGGAGTCGCTCACGCGCCTGGAGCAGGAATTCGCTGCGCTGTTTGTCCGCATTCACCGCAACTGCCTGATCGCCCGGCGCGCCGTGCGCGGTTTCGAGCGCATGGCAGGCGAGGAGTCCGACGCCGGCTGGGCCGTGGTTCTGGAAGGGTGCGAAGAGAAATTGCCGGTCAGCCGCCGGCAATGGGCGCAGGTGAAGGCGCTTTTGAAAGCATAACCGGTTGCGGCGCCGGTCCCGGCCCCGCTACTCCCTGCGGAGTTTGCCCACGGCCTCGTCGATCCGCTGGTCCAGATAGGCGCCGTAGAAGTCCGGGCCGCTGAAGCCCGCGAGCGGCTCGGCGAGTCTCCGCCCGGCGGGACCGAACAGCATCACCGTCGGATAGAGCCGCACGCCGTGCGCGCGTGCGAACTCGGCATGCGTGGTTGTCTGTCCTCCGAAATCGCGCAGCGCGCGGGTGCTGTTGACATCGACCTGGACGAACGCGACGCGGGCTCGGTAGCCCGCGTTCCTTTGCATCGGCAGCAGGAACTCGCGGCGCACCCGCTCGCACCAGGGGCAGCCGGGCTCGGAAAACAGCACCAGCAGCACCCGGCCTTCGCGTGCGCTCGAGGCGGCTTCGCCGGTGAGATCGCGCGCACTCCGCAGGCGAGACTCGGCGCTTGCCGAGACGGAGGTGAGCGCGAGCCATGCTAGAATCAGCACCCTCAGAACCGCGTCTTTTCCCAAGAGCAATTTCTCCTTTGACGCCGAAACGAATCGTCATCGCTTCGCGCAAGAGTCGGCTGGCGATGTGGCAGTCGGAGTTCGTGCGTGACGAGCTGCGCAGATTATACCCATCGTGCGAGGTCGATATCCTCGGCATGAGCACGCGTGGCGACGAGATTCTCGACGTGTCGCTCGCCAAGGTCGGCGGCAAGGGCTTGTTCGTCAAGGAACTCGAGGCGGCGCTCGCCGACGGCCGGGCCGACATCGCAGTGCATTCGGCGAAGGACGTGCCGATGGAGCTTCCGGAGGGATTCTGCCTTGCCGCGATTTCCTCACGCGAGGATCCGCGCGACGGCTTCGTCTCGACCCGTCATGCTTCGCTGGAAGCGTTGACGCGAGGTGCCGTCGTCGGTACATCGAGCCTGCGTCGCGAAGCGCAGTTGCGCGAGCGCTACCCGGGGCTGGAGTTCAAATCCTTGCGCGGCAACCTGGACACGCGGCTTGCGAAGCTCGACCGTGGAGACTATGACGCCATCGTGCTCGCGGTCGCGGGCTTGAAGCGCCTCGGTATGGGTGGCAGGGTGCGCGCGGTGATCGAGCCCGAGGTGAGCCTGCCCGCTGCAGGCCAGGGAGCGCTTGCGGTGGAGTGCCGCACCGAGCGTGGCGACCTCCTCGAGTGGCTTGCTGCGCTCAACGATACGGCGACTGCGGCCTGTGTGCGCGCCGAGCGCGCGGTGAGCCGCACCCTCGGCGGCAGTTGTCAGTTGCCGCTGGCGGCCTACGCGCAACTCGAAGGCGAGCAGATCCGGCTGCGGGGATTGGTTGCTGCCCCCGACGGTTCGCGCATCGTGCGCGCCGAGGCATTCGGGTCCGCGCAGGCGCCCGAGCCGGTCGGCGAGCAGCTTGCCCGGGTGCTGCTTGAGAGCGGCGCCGAGGCCATACTCGCCGGCATTCGATGACAAGCGCGCTCGCGGGCCGCGTCGTGCTCGTGACCCGGCCCGAGGCACTCGCCGCGCGGCTGGCGTCGCTGCTGCGCGCCGAGGGCGGCGAGGCCGTCCTGTTCCCTGCGATAGAGATTCTTCCTCCTGAACAGCCTGCCAAGCTCGCCGAGTTGATCGGCCGGCTGGGGGCGTTCGACATCGCCATCTTCATCAGCCCGACGGCTGTTGCCAAGGCGGACGCGGCGGTGAGAGCCTCGCGCGCCTGGCCGCTGCCGCTGCGCTGCGCTGCGGTCGGCGGCGGCACGGCGCAGGCGCTGTGTGCCGCCGGTTTTACCGACATCATTGCACCGCAGGGGCGAGGCGACAGCGAGGCCCTTGCCGCGTTGCCGGAGTTGGCGGTGGTGCGCGGGAAGCGCATCGTCATTTTTCGCGGACAGGGGGGGCGGGAGACGCTGCGGGAGATTCTGGAGGCGCGCGGCGCCGAGGTCGCGTATGCCGAGTGCTACCGGCGCGCTTTGCCGCGTGCCGAGGTTGCCCCTCTCATCGATCGCTGGCAACGCGGCGGCGTGCACGCTGTGTCGATCACCAGCACTGAAGGTCTGAAAAACCTGCTGGCTCTTTTGGGTCCGGCCGGGGCGCCGCTGCTTTGCGCCACGCCGGTGTTCGTGCCGCATCCGCGCGTGGGGAAAGCCGCGCGAGCCCTGGGCATCGAGCGCGTGATCGTCACCGGTACGAGCGACGAGGCGCTGGTGGAAGCAATCGCCGCGTTTTTTGCTAAAGTGTGAAACTCTCCCGAGAGAATTCCGCCACGCCATGGAAGAAGAACAGAACGCGTTGAAGCAACCCGATCGCTCGCGGCTGCGTTGGGCCATTTCGCTGGCTGCCGTCGTTGTGATCGCCGTCTTCGCCTGGCAATGGTACGACGCGAGCCTGCAGATGTCGGGATTGCGGCAGGAGTTGGCGCGGCGTCTGCGCGACAGCGACAGCGACAGCCGCGATGCGCGGATCGCGGCGCGTCAGGCGCAGGAGGCGGTGCGCGAGGCACAGGCGAAACTCGCCCAGCTCGAGACCAAGATCGTCGAGTCGCAGAACCAGCAGGTCGCGCTGGAGGCGCTCTACCAGGAACTGTCGCGCAGCCGCGACGAGTGGGTGCTCGCCGAGGTGGAGCAGATTCTCATCATCGCCGCGCAGCAGCTCCAGCTCGCCGGCAATGTACAGGCGGCGCTGATCGCGCTCCAGACCGCGGATTCGCGCCTTGCGCGTTCCGACCGTCCGCAATTCGTCCCGCTACGCAAGGTGCTCGCGCGCGATATCGAACGGCTGAAAGGCACGCCCAATATCGATATTGCAACGCTGGCCTCGAGGCTCGATCAGGTCATCGTGCAGGTCGACGGCTTGCCGCTGGCATTCGAGGAGCGCGCGGATCCCGGGCCGCGCGTTACCGCAGCGGGCACCGGGGCGGGCTTCTGGTCGCGCCTCGGCGCTGATATCTGGGGCGAAATAAAACAACTCGTGCGCGTGCGTAACCTGGATCGGCCGGAGCCCGCGTTGCTCGCGCCGACGCAGGCCTTTTTTCTGCGCGAGAACCTGAAGCTGCGGTTGCTGAACGCGCGGCTGGCGCTGCTCTCGCGTGACCAGGGCGCGTTCCGCGGGGATATCAAGATGGCGACGGCGTGGATTCAGCGCTACTTCGACGCGCGTTCGCGACCCGCCGTCGCCGCGCTCGCCAGTCTGCAGCAGCTGGGCGCCAGCGGTATCAGCCTCGATCTGCCGGGCATTGCCGACAGCCTCAGCGCGGTGCGCAACTACAAGGTGTCGCGCGAAAAGGCGGCGCGATGAGGGGTGTGCTGTGGCTGCTGGCCGCGTTCGCGCTCGCCGCCGGTTTGTCGGTCGTCATGCACGAGAACGAAGGCTACGTGCTGTTCGTCTACTCGCCATGGCGAGTCGAGCTTTCGCTCAACCTGTTCCTGACGCTGGTCGTCGCCGGGTTCATCCTCGCCTATTTCGTGGTCCGGATCGTCGCGCATACGCTGCGACTACCGGTCTATGTGCGCGCCTTCCGCGCCCGTCAGGCAGAGAAAAAGGCCGGCAAAGCACTGGCGCGGTCCCTGCAGGCTTTTTACGAAGGGCGCTTCGGACTCGCCGGGAAACTGGCGGCGCAGGCGCATGAGCTGGGTGCAGCCCCCGCGCTTGCAGCCTTGGTCGCAGCGAGAGCGGCGCAGCGTGTGCGCAACTTTACGCTGCGCGACAGCTGGATCGCCAAGGGCCGGGCAGCCGAGCCGGAATGGCGGCAGGCGACGCTCGCTGTCGAGGCGGAATTGTTGCTCGAGGAGCGCCGTTATGGCGAGGCGCGCGCGGTGCTGCGCGAACTGCATGCCGGCGGCGCGCGTCACATCGCCACGCTGTCGGCATTGCTGCGAGCCGAGCAGGGTCTGGGGAACTGGGACGAGGTAGTCCGGCTCGCGCGGCTGCTGGCCAAACGCGACGCGATGCCGAGGGAGGCGCTCGAGGGTATCGTCGTCAATGCGCGTGTGGCGATCCTGGCGCGCAAGACGCTCGATGCTCATTCGCTCGCCGAATATTGGCGAGCGGTGCCTGCGGCCGAGCAGCGCCAGCCCAGAATAGCCGCGGCGGCCGCGCGCGCCTGGATGCAGCTTGGCGATGGCCGCGCGGCGCAGGGCGTGATCGAGAACGCGCTTGCCGCCCGGTGGGATCCGGAGCTGGTGCTGCTCTATGGCGAATGCCGCGACGGCGATGTGATCGAGCGCCTCGAGCGCGCTGAACGGTGGTTGAAGGACCAGCCTCAGGACGCCGAGCTGTTGCTCACGCTCGGGCGGCTGTGCATGCAGCGCGAGCTATGGGGCAAGGCGAGGAGCTATTTCGAGGCGAGCCTGGGGCTGCATCCAGGCCGCGACACGCACATCGCTCTGGCACAACTGTGCGATCGCATCGGTTTGGACGACGAAGCCAACCGGCACTACCGAGCCGCGACGGTAATTGCTCCCGGAGCTTGAGGCGCAGCCGGCGGGATCGGAAAGGGGGCGATGCCCGCTCTTTCAACAGTCAGCGTTCCGTGGGGAGCGCTTCGCCGGCCCAATCCCTGGGCCTCAGAAACTCGCGGTACAAGCGTTCCTCCGGGCTTCCGGGCTCCGGCTTCCAGTCGTATCGCCATTTCACCACCGGCGGCATCGACATCAGGATCGATTCGGTGCGACCGCCCGATTGCAGCCCGAACAAGGTGCCGCGGTCGAACACGAGGTTGAACTCGACGTAGCGACCGCGCCGGTAGGCCTGGAAATCGCGTTCCCGTTCACCAAAACCGGTGTCGCACCGCCGCGATACGATTGGAACATAGGCGGGCAGGAAATGATCGCCGACGCTCTGCAGCAGGGCAAAACAGCGCTCGAATCCGGGTTCGTGCAGATCGTCGAAGAAAATGCCGCCGACGCCGCGCGGCTCGTTGCGGTGCTTCAGGAAGAAATACTCGTCGCACCAGCGCTTGAAGCGCGGGTAATAGTCGGGTCCGAAGGGATCGAGCGCGGACTGGCAGACGCGATGGAAATGCACGCAGTCTTCTTCGACGCCGTAATAAGGCGTCAAATCCATGCCCCCGCCAAACCAGAACACCGGGGGTTCGCTCTCCCTCGTTGCCGCGAAAAAACGCACGTTCATGTGCGCGGTGGGCACATAGGGATTGCGCGGATGCAGCACCAGCGACACTCCCATCGCTTCGAAACCGCAGCCGGCGAGTTCCGGGCGCGCCGCGCTCGCCGAAGGCGGCAGCCTGGCGCCACGCACCTTCGAGTAAGCGACGCCGGCGCGCTCGAACAGGCTGCCGTCTTCGATGATGCACGTATCCCCGCCTCCGCCTCCCAAGCCGCCCGGCGCACCGTCGACTTCCTTGCGCTGCCAGGTGTCGCGGCGGAAAGTCCCGCCGTCCAGGCGCTCCAATTCCGCGACGATCTGGTCCTGCAGGCCGGTCAAATAGTTGCTGACGGCATCAACGTTCATGGAACCACCAGGAAGTCCTGCCAATGGATATCAGGGCTGCGCCGACGTGCAGCAATTCAGCGCTTCTTCGGGGAGTGATCGCCGCCGCGTGCCTCGGCGGCGCGGTTCCCGCCACGCACCTCGATGGCACGGTGTCCTATGTCGCGGCGGTACTGCATGCCGTCGAAACGGATGCCGTCGACGATCTGGTAGGCGCGTGCGCGCGCCACTTTGATCGAATCGCCGAGCACGGTGACGCACAGCACGCGTCCGCCGTTGGTCACCGGTTTGCCCCCGGCGAGAGCGGTGCCGCCGTGGAACACGCGCGCATCCTCCGCAGGGAGCGGCAGCCCTGCGATGGGATCGCCGTTTCTCGGACTGTCGGGATAGCCGGCGGCCGCAAGCACAACGCCCAGCGCCGCGCGCCGGTCCCAGAGCGCTTCGGCCGCATTGAGCTTGCCTTCGAGTGCATGCTCGATCAGTTCGAACAGGTCGCTTTTCAGCCGCATCAGGATCGGCTGGGTCTCCGGATCGCCGAGGCGGCAGTTGAACTCCAACGCCTTGGGATTGCCGGCCTTGTCTATCATCAGCCCGGCGTAGAGAAATCCGACGTAGGGATGGCCCTCGGCCGCCATGCCGGCGAGGGTGGGCTGGATGATTTCGCGCACCACGCGCGCGTGGATTTCCGGCGTCACCACCGGTGCGGGTGAGTAGGCGCCCATGCCGCCCGTGTTCGGGCCCTGGTCGCCGTCGCGCAGCCGTTTGTGATCCTGGCTGGTGGCGAGGGTGAGCACGTGCGCGCCGTCGCACATGACGATGAAACTGGCTTCCTCGCCGTCGAGAAAATCCTCGATCACGACCCGGTTGCCGGCGTTGCCCATGGCGTGGTCCACCAGCATGCGATCGATGGCCTGGTGCGCTTCCTCGATCGTAGCGGCCACCACGACGCCTTTGCCGGCGGCCAAGCCGTCGGCTTTGACCACGATGGGCGCGCCGCGCGTATCGACATAAGTATGCGCCTCGCGCGCGTCTTCGAAGCTCGCGAATGCCGCCGTCGGGATGCGGTGGCGCTGCATGAAGGACTTGGCGAATTCCTTGGAACTCTCCAGTTGCGCGCAGGCGCGCGACGGCCCAAAAATGCGCAGGCCGCGGCTGCGGAACAGATCGACCACGCCTTCGGCGAGCGGCGCCTCGGGCCCGACCACCGTGAGATAGATATGTTCCTTCTGCGCGAAATCGGCGAGCGCCTCGATGCCGGTGATGGCGACGTTCTCAACCCCCGGCTCGAGCGCCGTGCCGGCGTTGCCCGGGGCGACAAAGACCTTCTGCACGCGCTGGCCTTGTGCGAGCCGCCAGGCGATCGCGTGCTCGCGCCCGCCGGATCCTATGACGAGCAGCTTCAATGCCGGAAGTGCCGAAAACCGGTGAAGACCATGGCCAGCCCCAGTTCGTCTGCAGCGGCGATGATTTCGTCGTCGCGGACGCTGCCGCCCGGCTGAATGATCGCCTTGGCACCAGCCTGCGCGACGACGTCGACGCCGTCGCGGAACGGGAAGAAGGCATCGGAGGCGACCACCGACCCGGCCAGCGACAGCCCGGCGTTGCCGGCCTTGATCACGGCGATGCGGGCGCTGTCCACGCGGCTCATCTGGCCGGCGCCGACGCCGAGCGTGCGGTCCTCGCCGCAGAAGACGATGGCGTTGGATTTGACAAATTTCGCCACCCGCCAGGCGAAGAGCAGATGGCCGAGTTGTGCCTCCGTGGGCTTGAGCCTGGTCACTACGCGCAGATCGGCCGCGCTGACGTTACGGGCGTCGGGCGACTGTACCAGCAGCCCGCCGCCGATGCGCTTCATATCGAACGCGTTTCCCCCGGCGGCCATCGGCACTTCGAGCACGCGCACATTGGTCTTGCCCGAGAATACCTTGCGCGCCGCTTCGGTGATCTCCGGCGCGATGACGACCTCGACGAACTGCTTCGCGACGGCCTCGGCCACGGCGCCATCGAGCGCGCGGTTGAAGGCGATGATGCCGCCGAACGCCGATACCGGGTCGGTCGCGAAGGCGCGCTCGTAAGCCTCTTGCTGCGTCTTTGCCACCGCTGCGCCGCAGGGGTTGGCGTGCTTGATGATGACGCACGCGGATTGCTCGAAGGTCTTGACGCATTCCCACGCGGCATCGCTGTCGGCGAGGTTGTTATAGGAAAGCTCCTTGCCCTGAATCTGGCGATAGCCGGCGAGGCCGCCGGGTGCCGGCGCCGCGTCGCGGTAGAACGCCGCGCTCTGGTGCGGATTCTCCCCGTAGCGCATGTCCTGCAGCTTCTCGAACTGCAGCGTCAGTTGCTCCGGGAAAGCCATGCGCCGGCCCTGCGCATCGATACCGGTGAGATAGTTGCTGATCGTCGCATCGTAGGCCGCCGTGTGGGTGAACACTTTTTTCGCTAGCGCAAACCGCGTCGGAGCGGTCACGGCGCCCCCGTTGCCCGCCATTTGCTCCAGCACGACGGCGTAATCGGCGGGATCGACGACCACCGCGACCCCGCCGTGGTTCTTTGCGGCCGAACGCAACATCGTCGGGCCGCCGATATCGATGTTCTCTATGGCTTCCTCCAGCGTACAGCCGGGCTTGGCGACCGTTTGCGCGAACGGGTACAGATTGACGACGACGAGGTCGATGGTTTCTATGCCGGCCTGTCCGATCGCCGCCATGTGTGCCGGCAGGTCGCGCCGGGCGAGCAGTCCGGCGTGGATTTTCGGGTGCAGCGTCTTGACCCGACCGTCGAGCATTTCCTGAAAACCGGTGTAGTCGGAGACTTCGGTGACCGCGATGCCGTTGTCGGCCAGCAGCTTTGCGGTGCCGCCGGTGGACAGGATCCGCACCTTGAACTTGAGCAGGCCGCGCGCGAACTCGACGACATTGGCCTTGTCGGAGACGCTGATCAGGGCTTGCCGTATCGGTGTGTTCATGGCGAGTCGTGGGGGGGTGTGCGTCGACGCGTGGTGCAATGGGAGCGGGGCGCCTACCGTCTCAGACTTTTATTTTCAGCGACTGGATTTTCTTGCGCAGCGTGTTGCGGTTGATGCCGAGCATCTGCGCAGCGATCGTCTGGTTGCCCTCCGCGCGATCGAGCACGATCTCGAGCATGGGCCGCTCCACGTTCTTCAGCACCATGTCATAGACCGAGCGGGGCTTCTCGCCGTCCAGATCCTTGAAGTAGCGTTCGAGCGATCTGCGGACGCAATCCGCGATCTCGCTGGTCTGCTTCATGCCGCCACCTCGTCAGCCATGTAGCGCAGCTGCCGGTGCTGCTGCGCCAGTTGTTCGAAAAACCGGTTGACTGCATCGAGTTGCTCCTCGCAGGTCTCGAGCCGGTTCATGTGATGCCGGAAGGCGGCGGATCCCGCCAGCCCCTTCGTATACCAGGAAACATGTTTGCGGGCGATCTTGACGCCCCGTTCGCGGCCGTAGAACTGGTACAAATCATGCAAGTGCTCGATCAATACGGTGTGAATCTCGGCCACCAGCGGCTCGGACAGCTTCTCGCCTGTGGCGAGGTAATGCTCGATCTCGCGGAAGATCCACGGGCGTCCCTGTGCCGCGCGCCCGATCATGACGCCGTCGGCGCCGGTGTAGTCGAGCACGAATCTGGCCTTCTCTGGCGTGGAAATGTCCCCGTTGGCGATCACCGGCAATGCGGTGGCGGCCTTCACCGCGCGGATGGTGTCGTATTCGGCTTGTCCGGAAAACCCGCAGGCGCGCGTGCGCCCATGCAGTGATAGCAGCTTGATGCCGCTGTCTTCGGCGATTTTCGCGACCCTGAGCGCATTCCGGCTTCCGCTGTCCCAGCCGGTGCGGAACTTGAGCGTCACCGGCACGTCGACCGCATCGACCACCGCCTTCAGAATGCGCCCCACCATGGACTCGTCGCGCAGCAATGCCGATCCCGCCATGACATTGCAGACTTTTTTCGCCGGGCAGCCCATGTTGATATCGATGATCTGTGCGCCCTGTCCGACGTTGTAGCGGGCCGCATCGGCCATCATGGCCGGATCGGCGCCCGCGATCTGCACCGCGATCGGGTCGGCCTCGCCGTCGTGATTGGCGCGTCGCCGCGTTTTTTCGCTGCCCCACAGCAGCGAATTGGAGGCGACCATTTCCGACACCGCAAGGCCGGCGCCGAACTTTTTGCACAGCTGCCGGAACGGCCGGTCGGTGACTCCGGCCATCGGCGCGACAAATAGGTTGTTGCGCAAAACGAGTGAACCGATTTGCATGGGCGGGCGCGATGCGATGTTTTGTATTCGGAGGGAGGGGAATTCTATACCGAATCGCGCGCTGAAAGAAAACGGAATTTCATGCCAATGTGATATTTGACCATTCAGCCGGAATTACGAGAATCAGGAGAGCGTGCGGGGAAGTATCGCAGTGCGGGAGTTACGGGAAGGCGCGCATGCCGAAGATCATGCGGCGTGCAAGAAACCGGCGCGCCGGCGGCACGAGGTCGAGAAACGCGAGGCCGGCGCCGCGTGCGATCGCAAGCGGCACGCTGGAATTGGAAAACACTCGCACCAGCGTGTCGGTGAAGACTATGCCTGCGTTGCGGTCCAGGCGCCGCCGCGCCGCATACCGAGCGAGGAAGGCTTCCCCGCCGAGTTCGTGCGCCGGCGTGTCCGCCGCCAGCGCAGCCAGTTCGGACGCATCGCGCAAACCGAGGTTCAACCCCTGCCCTGCGACCGGATGCAGCGTTTGGGCAGCGTTGCCGACCCATACGGTGCGGGGGGCCGACGCGATGCGCCGGTGACGCAGCGCGAGCGGGAACGACGCGCGCGGGCCCGAATGCAAAAAACGGCCCAGCCGCTTGCCGAAAGCGGCGCCGAGGCGATCGAGGAATTCAGCCTCCGGTGCTGCCAGCAGGGACTGAGCCGCATCGCCATCGGTGCTCCACACCAGCGCATATCGGCTCTGAAAGGGGAGCAATGCGATCGGACCGCTGGGCGTGAATCGTTCCCATGCGATATTGCGGTGCGGCTGCTCGGTCTCGACTTCGGCAACGACCGCATGCTGGCCATAGTCGCGACCGGCCTCGGCTCCATGACCACCGTCGGCGAGCACCAGGAGTCGCGCGCGCTCGACGGTCTCGCCGCCGGCGCCCGCGATGCGCACCTGGATGTCGTTTGCCCCTGCTGTCCAGTCGAGGACCTTGTCTGTCAGAAACGGCTGATCGCCGCCGGCCGCCGAAAGCCAGGCGAGTATGCCCGAGTAAGAGGCAACGTAACCCAAGGCGGGCAGGTTTTGATCCGTGGCACGGATCAGGGTGCGGCCAAAGCCGCCCTGCTGCGATACATGGATTTCGGCGATCGGCGTCGGCGAGATTGCGGGCCAAGCGCGCACGCTCTCAAGCAGCAGCCGGCTGCCGAACGACAATGCGATCGGCCGCTCGCCTGCCGCGATTTCGCTGCGCACCTGCAGCACGGACAGGCCGGACTCGCGCAGACCCAGGGCCAGCATCGCGCCGACCGGCCCGCCGCCGGCGATGATGATGTCAGCCACTGCCGACCAGGGACTCGATGTCGGCGACGGATTTTGGCGTAGCCGCTGTGAGCACTTCGCATCCCGCCGGTGTGACCAGCACGTCGTCTTCGATGCGGACGCCGATGTTCCAGAACGCCTGCGGGACGTTGTCTGCCGGGCGTATGTAGCAGCCCGGCTCGACGGTGAGCGTCATTCCCGGCGCAAGACCCCGCCACGCCCCGTCGATCTTGTATTCGCCCACGTCGTGAACGTCCAGACCGAGCCAATGGCCGGTGCGATGCATGTAAAAGCGTTTGTAGTCTTCGGTCTCGATGACTTGGTCGAGCGTGCCCTGGCACAGGCCGAGATCGATAAACCCTTGCGCGAGGACGCGTACTGCAGCGTCGTGCGGTTCGTTCCAGCCGCTGCCCGGCGCCACTTTGGCAATCGCCGCTGCCTGCGCGGCGAGCACCAGCTCGTAGATGTCGCGCTGTGCCGACGAAAAACGCCCGCTCACCGGGAAGGTTCGCGTGATGTCGGCGGCGTAGCCGTCGAGTTCGCAGCCGGCGTCGATGAGCAGCAGGTCGCCATCGGCAAGCGGGGCATGATTGTCGCGGTAGTGAAGCACGCAGGCGTTGCGCCCGCCCGCCACGATAGGCCAGTAAGCGGGAAACTGCGCGCCGCCGCGCCGGAATTCGTACAACAACTCGGCTTCGATCTCGAACTCGTTTTTCCCCGGACGCGTGGCCCGCATGGCGCGCCGGTGAGCATCAGCCGAGATGGCAGCCGCGCGGCGCATGGTGCCGAGTTCGGTATCGTCCTTGAAAAGACGCAGCTCATCCAGAATCGCGCGCACGTCGCGGATTTCGTTGGGCGCGGTCACCCCGGTCCGGGACTGCGCGCGCACCTGATTGAGCCAGTTCATCACGCGAGCATCCCACCCCGGATCGGCCCCGGGGGCATAGAAAAGCGTGCGCTGGTTGGCCAGCAGCTTGGGCATCGCCTCGTCGAGCGTGGCGATGGAAGCGGTCTCGTCGACGCCGAAGAGTTCTCTTGCCGCTTCCGGGCCGTGGCGGAATCCGTCCCAGAGCTCGCGCTCCGGGTTCTTTTCCCTGCAGAACAGGATGGTTTTCGGCGCCGCGCCTGCCACCACGACGAGCACCGCCTCGGGTTCCGGAAACCCGGTGAGGTGATAGAAATAGCTGTCGTAGCGGTAAAGGTAGTCGCTGTCGCGATTGCGGATGCGTTCGGGCGCCGTCGGCAGGATCGCAACGCCGGCATGCATGCGCTCGGCAAGCAGCGCGCGGCGGGCGGCGTGGCGGGACAAGTCCGTCATGGTTATTCCGGGGACGTCGAAGGAAGGCGGATTGTCGGCCGCTTTGCCGTCTCGATCAAGCACACGGATCCGATGGTGCGCGGTTCAGGTTCGCCAGACGCTCGGGCGTGCCGATATCGTGCCAGGTGCCGCGGTGGATCTCGCCGGTCACGCGGCCGCGCGCCATCGCCGAGTGCAACAGCGGCAGGAGTTTCGCTTTGTCGCCCCGCCGCACCGGATCGAACAGCGCCGGGCGGTACAGGCCGATGCCGGAGAAAGTCCAGCGCGGCTCGCCCGCGTCTTGCACACGGCCGTCGCGCAGGGCGAAGTCCCCGCCCGGATGATGCGCCGGGTTGGGCACCAGCACGAGGTGAGCGAGCGCTTCGCGCAGGTCGCAGATGCGCAGAGACGAGAAATCGAAATCGCAAACAATGTCGCCGTTGACCACCAGAAACGGTTCGCCGCCGAGCAACGGCAGCGCTTGGGCGATGCCGCCCGCGGTCTCGAGGGCCTCGCCTTCGGCCGAATAGCGGATCGAGACGCCCATGCGGCTGCCGTCGCCGAGGGCTGATTCGATGCGTTCGCCGAGGTGGGCGTGATTGACGACGAGGTCGACGAAACCGGCGCGCGCCAGACGTTCGATCGTCCACTCGATCATCGGCCGGCCCTGCACCTGGAGCAGTGGCTTCGGTATCGCATCGGTCAGCGGGCGCATTCTTTCGCCCCGTCCGGCGGCAAGGATCATGGCTTTCATCGCAGGCGGGTTCAGAATGTGATTCCAACCGTTTTCGGCTCGGGCTCAAGTTCGTCGAGCAGGCGGGCCAGCGGATCGAGTTCCCGATAGCGCTGGCAGGTGCGCCGCAGGTAGCCCGCCACCAGCGGCTGGTCGCGGAGATAGCCGTCCTTGCCGTCGCGGCAGGACAGGCGCGCGAAAATGCCGAGCACCTTGAACTGACGCTGCGCGCCCATCCATTCGAAGTCGCGGTAGAAATCGGCAAAATCCGCGGCAACCGGCAGGCCGGCCTGGCGCGCGCGCTCCCAGTAACGGATGCACCAGTCGATGACCTGCTCCTCGGGCCAGGCGATGTAAGCGTCGCGCAGCAGCGACACCAGGTCGTAGGTGATGGGGCCGTAGACGGCGTCCTGGAAATCGAGAACGCCGGGATTGGGCTCGGTCTGCATCAGGTTGCGCGAGTGGTAGTCGCGGTGGACAAATACGCGCGGCTGGGCCAGGGCGTTTTCCAGCAGCAGCGCAAATCCGGTCTCGAGCACCTGTCGCTGCGCGGCTGAAAGTTCGCGGCCGAGCTGGCGCGCCACATACCAGTCGGGGAACAGGGCGAGTTCACGCGAGAGCAACTCGCGGCTGTAGTCTGGCAGTTCGCCTGCTCGGCTGGCAAGCTGGATGCGCACCAACGCCTCGAGAGCGTCGCCGTACAGGCGGTCGGCGTTATCCTCGCCAATCGCCTTGAGGTAGGTGATGTCGCCAAGGTCGGAAAGCAGCAGGAAGCCCTGATCGAGATCCTGGGCATGCACCGCCGGAACATGCACGCCTGCGGCGGCAAACAGGGCCGCGACGTGAACGAAGGGCCGGCAGTCCTCCCGTTCGGGCGGCGCATCCATCACGACGAGACTTTGCCGTCCATCGTTGAAGGACAGGCGGAAATAGCGCCGAAAGCTGGCATCGTTCGACGCGACGGCCAGCTCGAAGGCGGTATGGTCCAGGACGGACTCGAGCCAGTGGCGCAGCGCTTCGATTCGTTTCACTCGTGGATTGCCTTGACTGCGTATTTGTGACATTTTAGCAGCCAAATCACCAACAACATCTCGTATCCCTCCGCAATGTCCGCGCTTTTCCCGCGCCAGTTGGTGCTTGCCGTTCTCGCGCTCGCGTGCGCGCTGAGCGCGCACGCCCAGGAGTTGGGGCTGAAGCTGCAGCGCACGCCGGTCGGCGCGCCGCATGCCAGCGGAGTGCCCGTGCCGGTGTTCCTCTCCGCCGATCGCGTCGAGGGTATCGTGGGCAAGGAATCCGTCGCCGAAGGCAACGCCGAATTGCGCAAGGGCGATACCGCGATATTCGCCGATCGGCTGAAATACATCGACGCGACCGAGGATGTCGAGGCGCTCGGCCGGGTGCGGCTGGAGCGCCAGGGCGATGTCGTCAGCGGCCCATCGCTCAACTATCGCGTCAAGGACGCGACCGGAACCTTGGAGCAGCCGGAGTTCGTTTTGAAGCCGCGCAAGCGTCAGGACCAGCGGCCGGTGTCCGGGCGCGGCCACGCGCGTAGCGCGGCCTTCGAGGGCGAGGACAAGTATCGGCTGTTCGATGCATTTTTCACCACCTGCCAGCCTGGCCATCAGGACTGGCACCTCAACGTGGGCGAACTCGACCTGGACTTCACCCGCGATATCGGCACTGCGCGCTGGGGCACGATTTACTTCAAGGACGTGCCCATCCTGATGGCGCCGTATATGGATTTCGCCCTCAACAACCAGCGCAAGTCGGGGTTTCTTCCTCCCACGCTGGGATCCACCGGCAAGAACGGGTCGGAGATCACGCTGCCTTATTACCTGACTCTGGCGCCCAACCGCGATCTCACGGTGTCGCCGCGGTACATGCAAAAGCGCGGCATGCAGCTGGGCGGACAGTTGCGTTTCCTTGAGCCCTCTTACTTCGGGCAGGTGAATTTCGAGGCGCTGCCCGATGACAAGATCATGCAGCAAAGCCGCTCGGCTTTTTCGCTGATGACCAACTACAAGACTCCGCAGATGGCCGGTGTGCTGAACATCAACAGGGTCTCCGACGACAACTACTTCCGCGATCTTTCAAGCCGCATCAGCATCGCTTCGCAGACGACACTGCCGCGCGAAGGATTCCTCATCTATAACGGCAACTGGTGGAACGGCGGCGCGTGGAACGCGACCGGACGCATTCAATCCTTTCAGGTGCTGCAGGACGCAAACCGCACCATACCCGTTCCCTACTGGCGCGCACCACAGCTTACGCTCAATGCCGGCAAACAGGACATTGCAGGGCTGGACTTCAATCTCGCGAGCGAACTGGTCGATTTCCGCCATCCGACCAACGTGACCGGCTTGCGCACAACGGTCTATCCTTCGCTCAGCCTGCCGATCATCAGCGCAGGCGGTTTCTTCACCCCCAAGATAGGCGTCAACACGACCCATTATCAGATCGACCCCAACGGCAATGCGGCTGCGACCACGCCCGGGACGCTCTCGCGCACACTGCCTATCTTCAGCCTCGACAGCGGCCTCATCTACGAGCGCCAGACCGACTGGCAGGGGCAAAGTCTGCTGCAGACGCTCGAGCCGCGGGCGTATTACCTGCGGATACCAACCCGCGACCAGAGCCGGATACCGCTGTTCGACACCGCCATCGCCGATTTCAACTACGCGCAGATTTTTTCGGAAAACGGCTTCGTCGGCGGCGATCGCATCAACGACGCCAACCAGCTCACCCTCGCGGTGACCTCGCGCGTGCTGTATGCGGCGACGGGGCAGGAGGCGCTGCGGGCGACGCTGGGGCAGCGCTACTACTACAAGGATCAGCAGGTGACGCTGGACGCCGCGACCCCGCCGCGCGGCAATCGAAGCTCCGACTGGCTCGCGGCACTGTCGGGCAGGGTGGCGCAAAAGTGGACCATGGAGACGACGCTGGAGTACAACCCCCGGGAAACCCGTCCCGAGCGCTTCACGCTCGGCGCGCGCTATCAGCCGGAGGTGCTCAAGACGCTCAACCTCAGCTACCGCTTTCTGCGCGACCAGCTGAACCAGTTCGATGTGTCCAGTCAGTGGCCGCTGGGCGGCGGGTGGTACGGGCTCGGGCGCATCAACTACTCGATACCCGATCGGCGTATTGTCGAAGGCTTGGCCGGTTTCGAATACAATGGTGACTGCTGGGTCGGTCGGGTCGTGCTGCAGCGGTTCGCGGTCGTCACCGGGACCGCAACGCAGGCCGTCTTCCTGCAGCTTGAGCTGAACGGATTTTCGCGCATCGGGTCCAATCCGCTCGAGACCCTGAAACGCAACATTCCCGGCTATGCGCGCCTCAACCAGGCAGTGCCGGCAAGCCGGCCATATGATTTTGATGACTAAACAAATCCATATCTATCTCGCCGCAGTTCCACTGGCACTCGCACTCGCCTGCGGCTGCGCCGCCGCTCAATCCGGTCGCGCTGCTCCGGGCACGGGCGGAGTTGTGCTCGTCGATCGCATCGTCGCCGTGGTCAACAGCGAGGTCATCACGCAGTTCGAGCTGTCGGAGCGGGTCACGCGGGTGCTGCACGACCTGGGCGGCCGGGGCACGCCGCTGCCCGACAGGACGGAACTGCAAAAACAGGTGCTGGAGCGGATGATCATCGAGCGCGTGCAGCTGCAGCTCGCGCGCGAGACGGGGCTGCAGATCGACGACCTGCAGCTCGATGCGACCATCGGCCGCATCGCCGAGAACAATCGCATGTCGCTCGCCGAGTTTCGGCGCACCCTCGAACGGGACCGCATCCCGTTCGACAAGTTTCGTGAGGAGGTCAGAAACGAGATCATCCTGACGCGCTTGCGTGAGCGCGAGGTCGACAACAAGATCACCGTGGCGGAAAGCGAAATCGACAACTTCACCGCCCAGCAGAAGGAAGGCAAGACGGCAACTGCCGAATACAACCTCGCGCATATTCTTGTTCGCGTGCCGGAGGAGGCGCGCCCCGAGCAGCTGGCGCGCCAGCGCGCGCGGGCCGAGGAAGCAGTCAAAAGACTCACGGCGGGGGCGGATTTTGCGCAGGTCGCGGCGACGTATTCGGATGCGTCCGACGCGCTGGAGGGAGGCAACCTCGGCTGGCGCGGGCAGGAGCGGTTGCCCGAAATGTTCGCCGAGGCGGTCGCACAGATGCGCAGCGGGGACATCAGCCCCATCATGCGCAGTCCGGCGGGGTTTCATATCCTCAAGGTGAACGGTCAACGCGGCGCGGGGGCGGCATACATGGTGGAGCAGAACCACGTGCGCCACATTCTGATTCGCGTCACCGAAGTGGTGGCTGAAGACGAGGCCAAGCGCAAGCTGGTCGCCCTGCGTGAGCGCATCGTCAATGGCGCCGATTTTGGCGATCTTGCGCGGCTGAGTTCGGACGACGGCTCGGCCACGCGCGGCGGGGATCTCGGATGGATCTATCCCGGCGACACGGTTCCAGAATTCGAGCGTGCGGTGAAGGAGCTCAAACCCATGGAGATCAGTCAACCTATCCGGACCCAATTCGGCTGGCATCTGCTGCAGGTGCTGGAGCGGCGCACGGCAGACGCCTCTGCCGAACGCAAGCGCCTGGAAGCGCGCAAGGCGTTGCGCGACCGCAAGAGCGACGAGGCTTTTCAGGAGTGGCTGCGCCAGCTGCGCGATCGCGCCTGGGTCGAGTATCGGCTTGAAGAAAGGTGACGCGACGGGTGTGAAGACGAGGCGCTCGCCGGCCGGAACGCCTCCCGCCTCGCGCCCTCCGCTGCCCATCATTGCGGTGACATCCGGCGAGCCGGCCGGCATCGGCCCGGACATCTGCCTTGCGCTTGCGCTGCGCCGGTTTCCGGCACGACTGGTCGTGCTTTCCGATTTTGCGCTGCTTGCCGAGCGCGCGCAGGCACTGCAGGCGGAGGTGTCGCTGGCGAGCTTTGACCCGAATCTCCGGCCCGCGCGCGGCACGCTCGAAGTACTGCACCTGCCGCTGGCACGAAGCTGCCGGGCGGGGGTGCTCGATCCGGCCAATGGCCGCTACGTGCTGGGGCTCATCGAGCGGGCCGCCGACGGATGCAGCTCCGGCGAGTTCGCCGCCATGGTCACCGCTCCGGTGCACAAAAGCGTGATCAACGATGCGGGAATTCCGTTCACGGGACACACGGAGTTTCTGGCCGAGCGCACCCATGCACCGCAGGTGGTGATGATGCTGGTCGGCGGGGGCCTGCGCGTGGCGCTCGCGAGCACGCATCTGGCGCTCAAAGACGTTCCGCGTGCGATCACTGCCGAGACGCTGGAGCGTACTCTGCGCGTCCTGTGCGCAGCGTTTGCCCGTTTTTACGGGATCGCGCAACCTCGGGTGCTGGTCGCCGGCCTCAATCCGCACGGTGGCGAGGGCGGACATCTTGGGCGCGAGGAAATCGAAGTCATCGTGCCGGTGCTCGATCGGTTGCGCCGCGAGGGGTTCCGTCTCGCCGGCCCTTTACCCGCAGACACCCTGTTCACGCCTGCGAACCTGGAGGGCGCCGACTGCGTTCTCGCGATGTACCACGACCAGGGCTTGCCGGTGCTCAAGTACGCGAGCTTTGGCCGCGGCGTCAACGTCACGCTGGGGCTGCCTATCATCCGCACGTCGGTCGATCACGGCACCGCGCTCGAGCTCGCCGGCACGGGCAAGGCCGATTCCGGGAGCCTGTTCGCGGCGGTGGATGCGGCGCTTGAGATGGTGCATGCGCGCGCGGTCCAGGCGAGCTGACTTCCTGCGCATCTTAGCCCTCTTCATCACGACGCCTGCGACAGGCCTGGATTCATGAAGCACGTTCCGCGCAAGCGATTTGGCCAGAATTTTCTTGTCGACCGCGGGGTCATCGCGCAGATCATCCACGCGATCAATCCCAAACCGACCGACAACCTGGTCGAGATCGGGCCCGGGCTGGGCGCGCTGACCGGGCCGCTGCTCGAGCGCGTGCCGCAGCTGCACGTGATCGAACTGGACCGCGATCTCGCCGCTCACCTGCGCGAGCGCTATCCGCCCGAGCGCTTGATCGTGCACGAGGGCGATGCGCTGCGCTTTGATCTGGCGCTGCTGCCGGCGCCGCTGCGCGTGGTCGGCAATCTGCCCTATAACATCTCCACGCCGCTGCTGTTTCATTTCGGCGCCCAGGCCGGGCGTTTCAGCGATTTGCACTTCATGCTCCAGCGCGAGGTGGTGGAGCGTATGGTGGCGCAGCCTTCGACGAAGGCCTACGGACGGCTATCGGTGATGCTGCAATACCGGTTTCGCATGGAAAAACTCCTGGCCGTTCCGTCCTCGGCTTTCCAGCCGGCGCCGAAGGTCGAGTCGGCCGTGGTCCGGCTGGTCCCGGTGCTCCGGTCCGAGGGCATGGCGCGTGACGAGCCGCTGTTCGAGGAGACCGTAAGGCAGGCGTTCTCGCACCGGCGCAAGACCCTGCGTAACGCTTTGTCGGGATTGATGTCCGAAGCCGACCTGCACAGGGCCGGGATCGACCCCGGGCTGCGGGCGGAGAACCTGTCAGTTGACGAGTTCGTTGCCATTGCCAACCTTCTGGCGGGACAGACAGAGCGCCCGTGAAGACGACGCTTTCCAATGGGCGGCGCTGCTGGCAGAATCCCGCCATTGCAGTGGGATCAGCGTTTGGCGCACGGAGAAAATGATGGGTTTGCTTGACGACCTGAAAAAACAAGCCGAGATGGTCAAGACGCAGGAGAATTTCCAGCAGACATTGCGCGCGGAGAATCTCAAGGTCGTCGAGGAGAAAATGAAGCAGACGTTCCAGTACGTGAACGAGCTGCTCAAGCAACTGGCGGTGCTCAAGCCGGTCAATCCGGCGGTATTCTCGGTGCCGGGCGTCGGCGATCTGAAGAACCTCGGTTTCCTCGAATCGTTCATCGACTACCGCCGCAAGCGCATGCACGACCACGATTACTTCGACACCATCAGCTTTTATCTCAAATGGGGCTCGGACACTTCGCTCGTCGTCGAGCGCGACATGCCGGCCGCGGCGCAAAAGGTACGCGACGCGCTGTTCGGCTTCGGGCTGAAGTTCAGCGAGGAAGAAGTGAAGGGGCAGCGCGGCGTCGCTGCCGTGTGGCGCTTTACGATACAGGCGGGTCTGGTGAGCGATGTGACGATCCGCGCCGACCATGCACAGGGCACGCTGCTCATCGCCGGGAAGAACCTGATGCATCTGGGCAAGGACGATTATTCGATTCCCGCGGTGGATGTGCAGGAAGTGCTGCTCGAGGAATTTGCCAAGACCTTGCTCGGCCAGGGGGGCGGCCTGCGCAAATACCGCACGGTGCTCGGGCTGCGCTGACAGGCGTTTACTGTCGTTAGCGTCGGCTACCCCGCTGGATGAGCTCGATCTTGTAGCCGTCGGGGTCTTCGACGAAGGCGATCACCGTCGTGCCGTGTTTCATCGGGCCGGCCTCGCGCGTGACCCTGCCGCCCTTTTTTTTCACTTCCTCGCAGGCCTGGTAGGCATCGCCCACTTCGATCGCGATGTGGCCGTAGGCATTGCCGAGCTCGTACTTCTCCACGCCCCAGTTATGGGTGAGTTCGAGCACCGCGGCTTCGGACTCTTCACCGTAGCCGACGAAGGCCAGCGTGAACTTGCCCTCGGGATAGTCGGTGCGGCGCAGTTGCCTCATGCCTAGGACCTCGGTGTAGAACTTGAGCGAGCGGTCCAGGTCGCCGACTCGCAGCATGGTGTGAAGGATGCGCATTGACGATTTCTCCTGACGGACTCTTAAAGTACTGGCAGCAGCCGGCCCAGCCGGTTCAGTTCACGGCGGGCGGAGCGGTAGTCGGGGAACAGTTGTTCGACGATCGCCCAGAAGCGCGGCGAATGGTTGAGTTCCCGAAGATGTGCGAGTTCATGCACAACGACGTAATCGGTCAGGTGCGGCGGCAGGTGGACCAGGCGCCAGTTGAGCAGCACGCGGCCGCTCCCGTCCCTCGTCTTGCGGCAACTGCCCCATTGCGTTTTTGCGTTGGAAAGCCCGATCGACGGTTCGCGCACGCCGAGCGCGCCGGCGTAGTGGCGCACGCGATCGCAAAACAGATCAAGTGCGCTCGCGCGCAGCCATGCGAGCGTCAGTTCGCGCCAGTTCGCCGCCGCAGGCAGCATCAGCCGGTCTTCAGCCAGATGTACCGTGCTTGCCCCGGGTGCCGCGGTCAGCCGGGCAACGCGGCCCAGCACGGGGAGGGCTTCCGCTTCGTTCCAGCGGAACGGCGGCAAGTCGCGCGCCGACTCGGTGAGCCGCCGCACGATCCAGCGCTCCTTTTGGCGGATGAAGGCCTCGACCTGCGCGAGGGCGACGTAGCGCGGAGCGCGCGCCTCGACTTCGCCGCGCCGCACGAAAATACCGATGCTGCGCCGGCGCGCACGCACGAAACGGTAATTCAGCACGCCGCTCGCCAGCTCGACGCGGCGTATCGTTCCTGCGCGGTCGGACGCAGGGTCGGGCGCGAACAGCAACTCCATCAGTTTCAAGCCGGGCACAGCGCAGCCATTCGCGTCTCTATCCATGCCTCGATCTTCGCGTTCAGCGCGTCGGGGGTCAACCCTGCGGGGTAGATCGGCGCGCCGATCTGCACCGTGATTTCCCCCGGGCGCTTGAGGAAGGCGTTTTTTCCCCAATAGAGTCCCGCGTTGTGCGCCACCGGCACCACCGGGGCCCCGAGCCGCGAGGCGAGCCAGGCGCCGCCGATGTGGTACCGGCCGCGCTCGCCGGGGCTCACGCGCGTGCCCTCGGGGAAAATGAGGATGGAGAACCCCTGGGCGAAGCGCCGCGCGCCGCGCTCGGCCATGCGCCTCAGGGCGCCGATGCCGCGGCTGCGATCGATCGCGATCGGGCTCATCAACGCCAATCCCCAGCCGAAGAACGGCAGCCACAGCAGCTCGCGCTTGAGCACATGCACATGCGGCGGGAAGATCTGCTGGAACGCGATGGTTTCCCAGGCCGAGTGGTGCTTGGCGAGGATCACGGCAGGTTCGGCCGGCAGGTGCTCCAGACCTTCGACCCGGTAGCGCAGATCGAGGATCACGCGCGAGAGCCACATGACGATCCACGACCATCCCGAGATCACGCGCCAGCGCGTCTGGGCCGGTAGCGGAAACGCCGCGAGTATCACGAGGGAGTACGGCGGCGTGATGAGGACGAGCGCAAGCGTGAAGGCGAGTGAGCGCAGGAAAATCATGCGAAGTACGCCGTTTTCACTGGCACAGCGCCTGCGCCACCGCGGCGAGATCGGGATAGATGAGCGTCGCGTCCGGAAGCTTGCCGGCGGCGCGCGTTTTTTCTCCCTTGCCGGTCAGTACCAGGATCGGCTGCGCGCCCACCGCGGCCGCGGCCTGCAGGTCGTGCAGGTTGTCGCCCACCGCGGGCACGTGCTCCAGCGGAATGTTGAAGCGTTCGGCGATGGCCTGGAACATGCCTGGCTCGGGCTTGCGGTTGGGGGAACCCGAGTCGGGGGTGTCGGGGCAGTAGAAAACGGCCTCGATGCGTCCTCCCGCTTGGCCGACCGCCTTGTGCATGCGGGCGTGGATGGCGTTCAGCGTCTCCATGTCGAACAGGCCTCTGCCGACGCCGGACTGGTTGGTGGCGACGACCACGCGGTAGCCGGCCTGCGTGAGCCGGGCGATGGCCTCGAGGCTGCCCGGTATCGGGCGCCACTCCTCCGGCGTCTTGATGAACTCGTCGCTGTCGTGGTTGATGACCCCGTCGCGATCGAGAATGATGGTCTTCATGTCGCCTGAGCTTGAGGCCTACGCGGCAAGCTTGGAGATGTCGGCGACGCGGTTCATCGCCTGGCGCAGGTCCGCGAGCAGGGCCAGCCGGTTTTCGCGCAGCTGCTTGTCCTCGACCATGACCATCACCGTATCGAAGAATGCATCCACCGGTTCTTTGAGCGACGCAAAGGTTTTCAGGTATCCGGCGAAGTCTCCCGAGTCAAACAACGGCGCGGCGGACCGAACCGCGTCCTGCAGGGCGCCATGCAGCGACAGTTCTGCGGGCTCCGTGAGCGCCGAGGCGTCGGCGTTGATGCAGGACTCGCCTTTGGCTTGCGCCTGCCGGAGGATGTTCGCGATCCGCTTGTTCGCCGCGGCCAGGCTGGCGGCCTCCGGGAGCGCGCTGAACTGCCGCACCGCCTCGAGCATGCGCGGCAACAGGTCTATGCTCAGGGGATTCAAAGAAAGCACGGCCTCGACTTCGTTGGCGGTATAGCTTCGCTCCAGCAGGTAGCCGCGCGCACGCTCGAAGATGAATCCGTGCAGGTCAGTTTGCGCCTGGCCGATCTTCTCGAACCCTGCGAACGCCGCATTGACGAGTTTGTCGATCGGTATCGCAATCGACTGCTCGACCAGGATACGGATGACGCCGAGCGCGGCGCGGCGCAGGCCGAACGGATCTTTGTCCCCTGTCGGCTGCTGGCCGATGCCGAACAGACCGGCGAGGGTGTGAAGTTTGTCGGCCAGTGCCACCGCGCAGGCCACCGAGCCCTGCGGCAGCGCGCCGCCTGAGAAACGCGGGAGATAGTGCTGCTCGATCGCGTCGGCGACTTCGGGCGGCTCGCCGTCATGCAGCGCGTAGTAGCGCCCCATCACGCCCTGCAATTCGGGGAACTCGCCCACCATGCCGGTAATCAGGTCGGCCTTGGCAAGCCAGGCGGCGCGCTCGGCATGCTCTGCATTCGCGCCGAGCTGGCGCGCGATTTCGCCGGCGAGCAACTGAATCCGTTCGACGCGATCGAGCTGCGTGCCGAGCTTGTTGTGATAGACCATTTTTGCCAGCAGCGGCACGCGCGCCTCGAGGCGCACCCGGCGGTCCTGGTTGTAGAAAAAGCGCGCATCCTCCAGCCGTGGACGCACCACGCGCTGGTTGCCCGCGACGATGTGGCGCGGATCGTCCACCCGCATGTTGCTGACGATGAGGAACTGCGGCAGCAGCCGCGCGCTCGCGTCGAACAGCGGAAAGTATTTCTGGTTCTGCCGCATGGTCAGGATCAGGCATTCCTGCGGCACTTCGAGGAACGCCTTGTCGAATGCGCCCACATAGACGCTGGGGTGCTCGACCAGCGCGGTTACCTCGTCCAGCAGATCTGCGTACGCGCCGAGTTCAGCGCCGAGCGCTTTCGCTTCGGACAGCAGCATTGCCTCGATCGAGGCCTTGCGCTCATCGAAGACGGGCACGACTTTGCCGGAGTCCTTGAGCTTCGTTTCGTATTCGTCAGCATTCGCGAGCGTGATGCTGCCCGAACTCATGAAACGATGGCCCCGCGTTTGGTTGCCTGATGCGAGGCCAAGCACGCTACCGGGGACCACGCGGGTACCGTGCAGCATGACGAGTTTGTGCGCCGGGCGCACGAACTGGTCGTCGCCATCGCCCCAGCGCATCATTTTCGGAATCGGCAGCTTCTTGATAGCGTCCTTGACGATGTCGGCAAGCACGGCATCCAGCGCGCTGCCTTCCAGGGTGATGCGCGCGACAAAGACACGGCCCTTGGGGCTGTCCTGCTGTTCGAGCGCCGCGACATCGATACCGTTTTTCCGCGCAAATCCCGCGAGTGCCGATGTGGGTTTGCCGGCGGAATCCAGTCCGACCTTCACCGATGGGCCGGTGATGGTGGTTTCGCGGGCGCTCGCTAGTGCGAGCACGTCCGGGATCAGAACGCCAAGGCGGCGCGGCGTGGAAAAAACGCGCCATCCGGTAAAAACGCGCTGCTTGAGTTGGCGGTGTACCAGACCATTGAAAATTTCATCGGCGAAACTCTGGCCGAGCAGCCTGAGCGACTTGGGCGGCAACTCTTCTGTGAGGAGCTCGATGAGCAAAGTGGGGTGCGACATGGGTTAACCCGCCTTTGCGGAAGGTGCGCACATCGGAAAGCCCAGCGCCTCGCGCGAATCGAAGTAGGCCTGCGCGACCATGCGCGCAAGTACCCGAACGCGGCCGATATAGCCGGCACGCTCGGTGACCGAGATCGCGCCGCGCGCGTCGAGCAGGTTGAAGGTGTGCGAGCATTTCATGACCATCTCATAGCCGGGCAGCGCCAGACCGGCTTCGATGAGGCGCCGCGCTTCGGATTCGAAACCGCTGAACTGCGCGAGCAGCCATTCGGGGTTCGAATGCTCGAAGTTGTATTTCGACTGCTCCACTTCGTTCTGGTGAAATACATCGCGATAGGTCAAATTGTTGGCCGGTCCCTCGGCAGCGCCGCCCGTCGTCCAGACCAGGTCGAACACGTTCTCGACGCCCTGCAGATACATCGC
>Ga0163199_1000348_pt1 | contig 29302 bp, 20 predicted proteins | sample PL_2010_150m_FD_113537 | JGI IMG/M metagenome (GOLD analysis project Ga0163199, IMG submission 113537) | Freshwater microbial communities from Powell Lake, British Columbia, Canada to study Microbial Dark Matter (Phase II) - PL_2010_150m | ecosystem: Environmental > Aquatic > Freshwater > Lake ...
GTTCAAGCACAACCCTATCCGGTTTATTTGCAGGAACATACAATTATACCGTTACCAATTCGGTTGGATGTATTTCACTAGCATCCGCTGATGTGGTAATCAATGCGCAACCGGTGACTCCAACAGCACCAATCATAGGAACAATCACACAACCGACGTGCCTGGTTGCAACAGGAAGCGTCGTATTAACGGGCTTGCCCACCGGAAGCTGGACCATTAATCCGGGGGCACTAGCAGGAACCGGTTCAAGCACAACCCTATCCGGTTTATTTGCAGGAACATACAATTATACCGTTACCAATTCTGTTGGATGTACTTCAGTAGCCTCTGCTCATGTTGTTATCGTGAAAAATATTTGTGCCCATGACGATAGTTTCAGTCCAGTGAACGGATACGAAGGCACTATCAATGCAGGCAATGTATTGACCAACGACAAATTGAACGGTGATCCGGTAAATATCACTGAGATCACAGTCGAAGTGCTCACCCCGGCCACGCCGGTCAATACAGACAATCCCGTTCCGACACTTGGCCCGCTGACCGGCATCATAAGCGTACCGGAAGGCACTCCGGCAAGTACCTATACCATTATTTACCGGATCTGCGAAGTACTGAATCCGACAAACTGGGACCAGGCGGTCGTTACCATAGCGGTTACCGCGCCGGTTAACCCCTCGTTGATTATTGCTATCCCTGATGAGGGAAGTGTTAACGGAATACTTGGTGGTATAGCAGTTCCCAATGTTCTGGTTAACGATAAGCTAAACGGAAACCCGGTGATTCCATCACAGGTAACCGTAACATTTGTCAACTCCACCAATCCGAATGTTACCCTGAACGGTACGAGCGTGATAATTGCTCCACATACCCCTGCCGGTATTTACTATCTGGACTATAGGATCTGTGAAATGCTGAATCCGAGTAACTGTGATCAGACTACTGTAACGCTTACTGTCAAAGGAATAAATCCAGATCTTACTATCAATAAATCGGCCATTGACACTACTTACAGCGCAGTTGGTGATATGATCCATTATAACCTCCATGTGACTAATTCTGGTAACGTAAACAGTTATTATAATTTATTGGTTACCGATCTAAATGCGGTAATCACATCAGGGATTCCAATCGGTATTCTTGATCCTGGCAAAGAGGCAACTATAACTGCCGTTCATACCATTACACTAGCTGATCTGGATGCCGGTAAAGTGCTCAATACAGCATTATTAAACGGTTCCGACCTGGACGGCCTTCCGGTCATGGACACCAGTAATGCGGTAACTGTGAATGGATTACAACGGCCACAGTTGACTATTACAAAATTCGCAACCGAAACGACATTCTATTCAGTTGGAGAGATTATCCATTATACCTTCGAAGTGTTCAACTGCGGTAACGTAACCGTTACAAACATCGTGGTCTCGGATACGAAAGTCGTTATATTGGAAGGCAGTCCCATCAGCAGTCTGGCTCCGCGTCATACTGTTAAAGCGACTGGTGAATATGTGGTTACCCAGGGAAATGTGGATACCGGCAAAATTACCAATATCGCTTTTGCAGCAGGTATTGATCCTGCAGGTAAACCGGTCCGCGATGACAGTAACGCAGTAACCCTTTTCGCAAACCAGCCTGCCCAATTGGTCATTTCAAAAATTGCGTTGGAAACTTCATTCAGCGCAATCGGGGACACGATTCACTATTTAATGGCTGTCAAGAATTTCCGCAGCACTACCATGTCCGATATCGTTGTCAGCGATCCGAATGCAATGATTACCAGTGGAAACCCAATTTTCAGACTGGCCTCCGGTAAAACGGCCGTTGTAACTGCTTTCCATGTTATTACTCAATCGGATCTGGATGCAGGCAAAGTAGTCAATGTGGCTACTGCCAGAGGTAAGGATCTTTATGATTTCATTGATAAAGCAACCAGTAACGAAGTAACCGTTTTTGCTAAGCAGAGCCCGAATCTGATCCTGACTAAAACAGCTGAAGAAACCTTCTACAGCAAGGTTGGTGATCTGATTCACTATACCAATGAGATCAAAAATACCGGAAACGTTACAATCACCGGTATTACACTAATGGATCCAAACACCAGTACTACCGGAAGCAACAGGATTGCCGGTTTGAACCCGGGTAAGAGTGTTACCGTCAAAACTACTCATACCATTTCACAGGCCGATCTGAATATTGGGTTTGTTGAAAAAACAGCCACTATTTCCGGTTTCGATCCAAACAGCAGCATGATCCGGATAAATAGTAATCAGATGATTGTCAAAGGATCTCAGCAAGCTCAAATGACAACTGCCCTAACGGCAGCTGAAAACAGTTACAGTTTGCCGGGTGATGTGATCCATTATACCATCGAAGTCCGGAATACCGGTAATGTCATGCTGACCAACCTCAAAGTAGCCGATCAGGATGCAGTCCTGACCAATGGCAATTCCATTGCAAATCTCGTTCCCGGAGCCAAGGCTGCTGTAACTGCTGAACACGTGGTTACCCAGTCCGGCCTGTCAGCCGGGAAGCTCATCAGTTCGGCAACTGTGACTGGGAACGATCCTAACGGCAAGCAAATCACCAGCATCAGTAACGAACTGACGATCCAGGCCAATAAAGCTGAAGGCCTGATTGTTACTGAAGTTATTCAGGAAGCCAATTGCGGTAAGGTTGGGGAAGCAATCCATTATACCATTACCGTGAAAAACCACGGGAAGGTGCCGGTCTCCAACATTACCGTTTCTGATCCGAACGCGGTGATATCAGGTAACCAAACGATTGCCAGTCTGAGGGCTTCCGGATTTGTAACCATAGCGGCCATTCACGTGGTCACCCAGTCCGACCTGGATGTCGGTTTGATCAGCAATACCGCATCGATCACGGGTACCTATCCCGATGGAACCGCATTTAATGAGCAAAGCAATCAGGTTGCTATTTATGCATTGAAGAATCCGCAGCTTACCACCAGGTTCTCGGCAACCGAAACTTCATTCAAGGCTGTGGGCGACCAGATCCATTATACCATTGAGGTTGGCAACACCGGAAACCTGTCCGTTTCTGATATTGTTCTCTATTCACAGGGAGATTTGACGATCAGCGGCAGTCCGGTTCTGAACCTGGCTCCGGGCAATACCGCCAGATTATCTGCTATTTACACCATTACGGTAGCCGACCTGGATGCAGGCAAGGTAGTCCGGGCAGTCAATGCTTCCGGTAATGATCCCGACAAACAGCAGGTTGAAGTACCGGGCAATGAGATATCGGTTCTGGGATTGCAGAATCCTGAACTATCAACCATTGCCTCAGCTTTGGAATCAAGCTTCAGTATGGTTGGTGAAGTCATCCACTACAATATCCAGGTGAAGAACTCGGGGAATGTCAGCATTATCAGTACTGCCGTCACCGATCCGAACGCTGTAATCATTACGGTACGACCTAATACAATTCTTCTCCCTGACGAATCATTTATGGTTTTAGCATCACATACGATCACCCAGGCTGATCTCAATGCCGGGAAGGTGGTCAGTGTGGCTACTTCCGCCGGGTTCGACCTAAAAGGCAATACTATTGAAAAGAAAGGTAACACCGTAACGGTTATCGCGTTACAACGCCATGAACTGACGGTTTCCAATACTGCGTCCCAATCCATCTTTAAAAAGGTTGGTGATGTGATTGTGTATACCGTAATGGTTAAAAACACAGGAAATGTTACGATGAATGATATTTACCTGACAGATACAAAAGTCTTGCTGGATTTCAGCAGGACCATTGCTTCCCTGGCCCCGGGTGAAACCGATTCGGTTATGGCTGAACACCGGGTTACTGTTGACAACATCAATGCCGGAAAAATTGTAACCGCAGGAATCGCTCATGGTTATACAGTGAAATCAGAAAAATTCAGCTACTTGAGTAATGAGGTTATCGTTCGCCTGACGATAGAAAATTACAACCTGAGCAACTTCCCGAATCCATTTGCTTATGAAACTACGATCGTGTTTGACCTCCCTGAAAAAGGAGAAGTTATTCTGAAAATATACGATGTGACCGGAAGGGAAGTTGGGCAAATAGAGAAGCGGGAATTCAATCAGGGCAGGAATTTTGTCCACTGGAATACCTTTGACACTCAAAAAGGATTGTATATCCTGCAGATGTATTACAATAGTGACCTGGCGGTTAGGGTGATTTCGGTCATAAATTAAGAAGACAGCAAGAAAGACTATAAGACTATAAGACTTTAAGAAAGACGGTAAGACTGCTTATCGGTCTTATAGTCTTCTTGTCTTAAAGTCTTATCGTCTTCTCAGCTAACCAGATCAGGCATTTACCACCCTTTTTGCCATACGCATGTACCCGTATTTCTTCCACTTTAAATCCGGTCTGGCGCAACCGTTTGCTAAAACGGACGTCCGGTCCGGCCGACCAAACCGACAATATCCCTCTTGGTTTGAGTGCCTGGTAGGATGCATGAAGCCCAAAAACAGAGTATAACCAGTCGTTGTCGTGGTGAGTTAATCCATTCGGACCGTTATCGACATCCAGGAGAATAGCATCAAAAGCCTGATTTTCTGCTTTTAGAATTTTGGCAACATCTTCTTCCTTTACAGTTACACGCTTATCAAGGAGCGGATTTCCCGCCTCCTCGCCAAGAGGTCCTCTGTTCCATTCGATCACTTTCGGTACGAGCTCGGCTATTACCAATTCAGCATTGGTTCCGAGGTGCTTCAGCGCTGCTGCCAGGGTAAACCCCATGCCCAGTCCCCCGATCAGCACCTTTGGCCGGATACGGCTGACAATCCTGCTGCAGGTGAGCTCGGCCAGCGCCTCCTCCGAACCGTGAACCCGGCTGCTCATCAATTCACCCTCGCCGGAAATGTCAATCGAGAAATCTTTAGCATGCTTATATAACCGAAGTTCCTTGTCGCTTCCGGGAATGGCCGCGGTATCGAGTAGTATTCTGGGAATCATGTTGCTATAGATATCGTGGATAAAAGTCCGCATGCGGCCCGGATATCTTCGCCTCTCGAGGCTCTGACCGTGGTCAGAATATCTTTTCTGTTCAGAGCATCCTTGAAATCCTGAACAGCCTGATCGTCTGATCCTTCCAAAGGAGTATCGGGAATCGGGTGAAAACGGATCAGGTTAATCCGACAGCGCATGCCATTTAATAACCGGGCCATTTCCTTCACATGACGCGGCGTATCATTCAGATTTTTAAACAGGATGTATTCGAACGAGATTCTCCTCTGACGGCCAAAATCCCACGACCGGATGGTTTTCAGCATTTCAGGCAGCGGGTAAACCTGCTCAACCGGCATCAGCATCCGCCGTTCTTCCTCAAAAGGTGAATGAAGGCTCACGGCCAGATTGGCCTGCGACCGCTCAAGGAAGGCTTTCATAGCCGGGATGATACCGATGGTTGACACCGTAATCCTCCTCGGACTCCAGGCATATCCCCACTCAGCCGTCAATATCTCAATACTCCGCAATACATTCTCGAGATTATCAAACGGTTCACCCATCCCCATGTAAACCACACTAGTCAATTTATCCCGTTCCGGCAAACTATGTATTTGATTTACAATCTCTCCGGCGGTGAGGTTCCCCTGGAATCCCTGCTTGCCGGTCATGCAGAACAAGCAACCCATCTTGCACCCCACCTGCGATGAAACACACAGCGTGGCTCGCTCACCATCAGGTATATATGCTGTTTCCACAAATTTCTTTATACCCGATTGGTACAGGTATTTCTTAGTCCCATCCACCGACTCCTCCATTTTCGACGGAGGATATAATCCTACTTCATATTTTTCCTTCAGCGCCTCGCGATATTTCACCGCCAGGTTCGTCATATCATCGATCGACAGGATGCTTTTCTTGTATAACCAATCCACAATCTGGCCTGCCGAATACTTCGGCATATCCAATGACTGGCAAATCGCCGCCACCTCCTCTGGCGTCATCCCAAACAACCTCTCTTTACTCGTATCTTCCATATTGCTCCTATTGTCATCCCGGCGAAGGCCGGGACCCCGTTCCTAATAACGAATTCTGGCAGGCGGGGACCTCTAACCTAGAAGTAGATTTCTCCCACTATCCTTCTAAACGACACCCCTTTATTAATCAGAATGTCCCTCGTCTCCACCACCATCTCCGTACTGCCGCAAAGATAATACAATGGTTCCGGCGACAGCGATGGCAATAGAATACATCCGCGGTTCCTCGTTGCCGGCCAGCGCGATCGAAATAATCTGACCGGCCTCAAATTCAAAAAACCGATGAAACTCCAAAACATACACCTTATCTGCAATCTCACGGATAGACTCCACGCGAACCCGGTTCAACTTTCCCGATAAATTCAATGACATCCTCTACATTTTATTACTTTCCCTACAAATGACGGGTTTGTTTTGTTTAGTTTCCCATTAAAAACCTATTTTTGACTGAAAACACAAACTAAATTAAAACCTAAGATGAAAGCTCAATCCTTTCGTATCTTATTTTTACTGGCCTTCGTCTGGGCAGGCGCCCCCATGGCCTATTCCCAGCAGGCTAAATCACCTATCGTTACTGGGAAGGAACGCCTGGCACAATTCGATAAGTACCTGGCGATGAAATCCGCCTCTGCTTTCAAAGACCTGAAATGGCAATTTCTCGGACCAACCAATATCAGCGGCCGTTGTACAGATATTGCCGTAGTGGAACCCCGCGGGAAATCTTATACAATGTATGTTTCAACTGCTTCGGGCGGTGTCTGGAAAACCGAGAATGAAGGCGTCACCTGGGCGCCGGTATTCGATCAGCAGGTTTCAACGGCCATCGGAGATATCGAACTCGATCCGAAAAACCCTCAGGTTCTATGGGTTGGAACCGGAGAAGCTAACATTTTCAGAAGCTCGCAATCAGGTTGCGGTATCTTTAAAACGACCGATGGGGGGAAAACCTGGAAACACATGGGTCTCGAGAATACCTTCACCATCGCCCGTATCGTGATCAATCCGAAAAATACGGATGTTCTTTACGTGGCAGCCTCGGGACATGAATGGACTACCAATCCCGATCGCGGTGTATACAAAACCGCCGATGGAGGCAAAACATGGGATAAAGTGCTGTATGTGAACGAAATGACCGGCGCTATTGACCTGGTTATGGATCCTTCAGATCCGAGCACCCTGTACGCCACCACCTGGCAGAGAATCCGCAAAAAGTGGAACGATCCCCGCACCGAGGATAGTTATACCGGGTCCGGTATCTGGAAAACCACCAACGGCGGCAAGAGCTGGGAGCAAATCAATTCCGGAATACCGGAACCAAAATTCCGGGGCCGCATCGGTATCGATATCGCGAGATCCAATCCTAAAGTCCTCTATGCTTTTGTGGATAATTATGAAAAAGTAGCAGAAGCCGAAGAAGGCGGCAATACCGATTCCTACGGTCGGCCCTCAAGCGGAACGATCAAGGGTGCCACTGTTTACCGTTCTGATAATAAGGGAAAATCATGGGTTCAGGTAAGCGGATTAACCCCGGAAATGAAAAAATATATGCAGTATCACTCCGCTACTTACGGATGGGTGTTTGCCCAGATGCGCGTGGATCCGAAAGACGAAAACACCATCTATTCCATGGGGCTGGGACTCAATGTATCCACCGACGGCGGTAAAACATTTAAGGGGGTCACCGGAATGCACGGCGATCATCATGGATTATGGATCGATCCCGACAATACCGATTACCTGGTTAATGTGAACGATGGCGGTATCGTGGTTTCTTACGACCGGGGTAAAAACTGGAAGCGGTTTACCGACAATCTTCCTGTTGTTCAATTCTTTAACCTGAACTATGATATGGGTACCCCGTTTAAGGTGTACGGATCGGTTCAGGACCACGGCAGCTTTGCCGGTACCGTGGATATTTCTGACGGACGAGATAAAATCCACGCCAGAGATTTTAATGGTGCCCCGGGTGGAGAAGGCAGCAACCACTTTATTGATCCAAGGGATCCCAATCTGGTTTACTCTGCTGGTTTTTACGGAAGTATCAGCCGGGTAAACCTCGCCACCAACGACCGGAAAAGCATCCTGCCCCGTGTTTATGAAAACGAACCTCACTTGCGCGGCCAATGGCTCGCTCCATTTATCCTGTCGCCTCACAACCCCGATATTGTGTACCATGGTATGCAATTCCTATATATGTCACAGGACCAGGGGAGTACCTGGAAACAGATCAGTCCGGATTTAACCTATAACGATCCGGAAAAAATCGGTGATATCCAGTATCAGACCCTCTTCTCGGTTTCCGAATCCCCGATGAAATTCGGTTTGATCTATGCCGGAACCGACGACGGACGGCTTCACCTGACCAAAGACGGCGGTGCTAACTGGACCGAGCTCACTTCTAAACTGGCACCAAACCGCTGGATCAGCCGCGTTGTGGCTTCAAATTACAAGATGGGCCGGGTTTATGTAACCCAGAATGGCAAACGCGACGATGATTTTCAAGTGTATATCTGGAAATCCGAAGATTACGGCGCTACCTTTAAAGATATCTCCGGAAATATCCCGCTCGGACCGGTTAATGTGATCCGTGAAGACCCGTTTGATGGAAACATCCTTTATGCCGGAACCGATTTGGCCGTTTATGTTTCCAAGAATGGCGGCGAATCATGGGAGGTATTGGGAGATCTGCCCACTACTTATGTCCACGATCTGATCGTTCATCCCCGCGACAACATCATTGTCATTGCCACTCACGGCCGCGGTATGTGGGCGCTCGATGCCAACCCGATCAACAAAGCCAACGAAAGACGGAGACGCTATTTCGAAGACTAGCTTTATTATAATACCATGTAGCGTCACGGGGTCCCGGCCTTCGCACACAACGAATGCTGACAGGCGGGAACCTCTACGCTAATGCTACTCTTTCACCCTGTACCACATCTGCTTCCTGCCGATAGGCCCTATAGAGCCTCTGACAGTCAGTGTATTGGTATCTTCAAGCCATATCTTTACATCGTAAAACTTTCCGTTCTTCGGATCCAGAATGCCTTTCTTGCCTTTCCAGATTTTATCGGATTTTGTCAATCCATTGACAATAACCATCCCGTGAACTCTTTTGTCCTTTAAAGCACCAGTACATTTATCGCATAGTTTGTCAGTCGGGGTAACCCCGTCATCATCCCATGTTTCCAGTACTTTACCGTATAGCTGATTACCGCTTATCCAAAGCTGAACAATCGATTTCTGCTTGCCCGACTCATCGTCGATGGTTTTCCATTTACCTGCAACATCCTGGCCAATAACATGGCCGGCGAGGAACAACAGACCTGCCATAAGCATGCCTTTTACCTGGATTTTTTTCATATTTCTTTGGTTTTAAGATATTATGATCCGAAGGAAACAAAAAAAAACGGAAATAACAATCCATGCAACCCTATCTGAAAAATAAGGATTTCAAACATAGTCGGCCAATATTTATATTATCTGCTTGGCCGTAATTCTTACTTTTGCACGATGGAACTAAGCGAATTCAATAAGTATGCCCATGAGATCGTAGACTGGATCACTGAGTATTATCGTCACATTGAAGATTTTGCAGTAAAATCTCCGGTCAGTCCCGGCGATATTATCCGTAATCTGCCTGAGGCTCCTCCTTCAGCAGGAGAGCCAATGGAGGATATTCTTACTGATTTCAGACAGAAAATCCTCCCTGGTATGACCCATTGGCAAAGTCCGAATTTCTTTGCCTACTTCCCTGCCAATTCTTCCTATCCGAGCCTTCTGGCAGAATTCCTGACTGCCTCGCTGGGGGCGCAGTGCATGAGCTGGGAAACCTCACCGGCTGCAACGGAACTCGAGGAACAGGTAATGAAATGGCTAATCGGTATGATTGGGTTGCCTTCCGACTGGAGCGGCGTCATCCAGGATACCGCATCAACCGCAACTCTGGCAGCATTTATCTGTGCCCGCGAACGTGCAACCGGTTTCTCGGTTAATGAGGAAGGATTTTCTTCATACCGGAAATTCCGGATATACTGCTCATCCGAAGCCCATTCATCCATCGAAAAAGGAGCAAAAATTGCCGGAATCGGAAAGCAGAATGTGGTCAGGATTCCAATCGATGCCAACCTGGCCATGATTCCCGGAGAACTGGAGAAACAGATACAATCCGATATCTCTCAGGGATATTTTCCGCTATGCATAGTCGCTGCCATTGGCACAACCGGTACCACCGCCATCGATCCCCTATTTCCGATAGCCAAAATTTCTGAACGGTATAAAACATGGCTTCACATCGATGCAGCCTTTGCCGGAACGGCCCTCGTTCTGCCTGAATACAGATGGATGATCGAGGGTATTGAACTCGCCGACAGCTTTGTATTCAATCCACACAAATGGATGTTTACTAATTTCGATTGCTCCGCCTATTTCGTCAAGGATAAAGAAACTCTCGTCAGAACCTTCGAAGTCCTTCCGGAATACCTGAAGACTGCCGCCGGCAATCGGGTCAATAATTACCGCGACTGGGGCATCCCGCTAGGCCGCAGGTTCCGTGCACTCAAACTCTGGTTTGTTCTCCGCAGTTTCGGCATAGAAGGGATACAGGAACGGATAAGAAAACACATTCAACTTGCCGTTTGGTTTGAGATGCAGGTTGCCCAACATCCGGATTTTGAACTGATGGCACCAAGATCGGTGAATGTGGTCTGCTTTCGCTACAAACCATCCCCGGTCACCGATCAGGATCAGTTAAACCGATTGAACATGGAGCTCAAGGAGAGCATTAATGCTACAGGCAATATTTATCTTTCTCATACAAAAGTGCACGATTGCACTACCCTGCGGATGGTTGTTGCACAAACTCAAGTGGAACAGAGACATGTAGAGAAAGCCTGGAATAAAATCATCAATATTGCTGCGACTTTAGGTTAAAACCTATCTCATATGAAAAAGAACCTACTCATTGCTATCATTGCTCTTATAGCTATTCCGGTGCTGGGGCAGAAGCTCGATATGGAAAAACTCACCGGATTAAATGCCCGAAGCATTGGGCCATCCGGCATGTCGGGGCGCGTTACCGCCATAGATGTGGTTGAAACCAATCCGAAAATAATCTACATAGGGTCCGCTTTCGGAGGCCTGTGGAAAACAGAATCCGGAGGTATGGAATGGACTCAGCTGTTTGATAAAGAGGCTGTTGCCTCCATCGGAGCCGTGGATATTTATCAGGCTAACCCGGATATTATCTGGGTAGGAACCGGCGAAGGCAATCCCCGGAACAGTCTGAACTCAGGCTATGGCGTTTACCGTTCGATCGACGGTGGAAAAACTTGGGAGCTCAAAGGCCTCGAAAAAACCCGAAACATCCATCGGATCATCATCGATCCAACCAACCCGGATATCGTTTACGTTGGTGCCATCGGTTCTCCCTGGGGACCCCACCCCGAGCGTGGTGTTTACAAAACAACTGACGGAGGGGAAACCTGGAAGCAAATCCTGTTTACCAATGAATTATCCGGCGTTGGTGACATGGTAATGGACCCCGTTAACCCCAATAAACTGGTGGTTGGCATGTGGGAGCATCAGCGCTGGCCCTGGTTTCTGAAATCAGGTGGACCCGGATCCGGTTTATATATTACCTGGGACGGCGGAAAAAACTGGAAAAAATTAACCGAAAAGGAAGGAATGCCCAAAGGAGAACTCGGACGTATCGGTCTGACCATCCCGAAATGCAATAATAAAAGGATTTTTGCATTGATCGAATGTTCGAAAAATGCCCTCTACCGCTCCGACGACGGAGGCCAGTCCTGGGCAAAAATGACCGATCAGAATGTGAGCAACCGGCCATTCTACTACCACGAAATTCACGCCGACCCGATGGATCCTGATCGATGGCAACGATGGCGGACTGGCAATATCCCAGGATCGGGGGGTTACCTGGAGGTTTGTAACCAACCTGCCTATCGGTCAGTTTTACCATATCAACTGGGACCTGGATTTTCCCTATAATGTATATGGAGGATTGCAGGATAACGGCTCATGGTACGGACCCAGCAACGTGCTCCAGCGTGGTGGCATCCAGTATTATCACTGGCAGACCGTTATGGGTGGTGATGGCTTCGATATGATGGTTGACAGTTCAGATAACCGCTTCGGCTATGCCATGTCGCAGGGCGGCAACTGGACCTTGATTTCACCCGATTTAACCACCAATGATCCCGAAAAACTGAAACAAAACCAGACCGGCGGGTTAACCTATGATATTACCGGTGCTGAAAACCATTGCACAATCATCGCCACTACCCCCAGCCCGCTTCAGAAAGATGAGATATGGGTGGGAACCGATGATGGCAACCTTCAGCTCACCCGCGATGGAGGTAGTACCTGGGCCAATCTCACCGAAAACATTAAAGGAGCTCCGAAAAATGGCTGGATCCCGCAAATCCACGTCTCCAACCAAAATCCCGGTGAAGCCTTTGTGGTGATCAATAACTATCGCCAGAATGACTTCGAATCTTATCTTTTCTATACCAAAAATTACGGCAAGAACTGGTCACGGATGGTCGATGATACCAAAGTGTCAGGATATTGCCTTAGCGTTATCCAGGATCCGGTTGAACCCAACCTGATCTTTCTTGGAACAGAATCCGGATTGTATGTCAGTATCGATTATGGAGTTAACTGGACAAAATGGACCCGCGGCTACCCTACGGTTCCAACGATGGATCTGAAAATTCACCCGCGGGAACAGGATCTGATCATCGCAACTTTTGGTCGTTCGGTTTATATTATTGATGACGTCAGGCCACAGAGACAAATCGCAAAACAGGGTATATCTGTGCTGGACAAGGAGATAACGGCATTTCCATCTCCTGTTGCCTATCGCATTGGATCGAAAAGCCAGGCAACCGCTCAACCCGCCGCAGGTGCCCGCATGGGTGGTGAACCTGGAGGCATGTCGGTTTTCCCGGGAAAATATATGGTTAAATATTCCTGTTCCGGCCAATCGGATTCTACCTGGATTGAAGTGCAAATAGATCCCAGAGTGCCTTACCTGATGAGCGACCTGGTCACCCGTAAAGAATATGTTCTCGCCTTCCAGAAAAAAGTGGATAAACTGACCGCTGCTATGGAACTCATCAAACAGGCTCAGGACGCGGTCGACCTGGTTACCAAAGAAATACCGGCTGGAAGATCGGAGGAACTCCGCACCCTCCGGCAGGAAACCAAAACAATAAAGGATACTCTCGCAGCCATGATGAACCGGATATCCCCTGAGCGACCCACCGAAACCCAGCGCGCCAGTCCGGCTGAATATAACCTTGTTTCAAAGGTCACCAGAGCCCTTGCATCTGCATCTGACGGTTTCGATGCTCTTTCCAACACTCAAAAAATTGCTGTTGAACTAGCTGAAAAGGAACTGAAGAAAATGCTCGATCAGGTTGATCTCTTCTTTACCACAACCTGGCCGGCCTTTAAAGAAACAGTTTCAAAATCATCTGTTTCTCCATTTAATGACAAACCCTGGTCAAAAATATCATGGTAAAAAAGGGGGGGCAAAACCCCCTTTTTTATTTGACACATTCCGTTACCTTTGCGCAAAATAAATTTGAATCAGAATGAAAACAAAATCGTTGGTCGGGTTATTGGTCATAACCCTCGTGACCGTAACATCATGCAATCAAATGAAGAACTCCACACTGAAAATCGGAGCGGTAAAATTAGTGACCCCTACTGATACAGCCAGCTATGCCCTCGGTGTAAACATGGCAAGCAATGTGAAAAACATGGGAATGGAAGAGATTAATCTTCAGGTATTTGCAAAAGCATTTCAGGATGTGTATGCAAGTGAAAAACTTCAGATTACCGAAGCTGAATCAAATCCGATTCTCCAGGCTTATTTCAGTAAACTGATGGAGAAAAAAGCAGCTTCGTCCCTGGCCGAAGGTCAAACCTGGTTAGCCGAAAACGGTAAGAAAACAGGGGTTAAAACCACTGCATCCGGCTTGCAATATGAAGTGATGCGCGAAGGTACCGGACCGAAACCAACCGCTACCAGCAAGGTAAAGGTTCATTACCACGGCACAACCACCGACGGAAAAGTGTTCGACAGCTCAGTTGATCGCGGCCAACCAGTTGAATTTCCTCTCAACGGCGTTATCCCTGGCTGGACAGAAGGCGTTCAGCTGATGTCAGTAGGGTCAAAATATAAGTTTTACATTCCCGGTAATCTTGCTTATGGTGCCAGGCCTCCGCAGGAAAGCGGAATAGCTCCGAATGCAACTCTTATCTTTGAAGTGGAACTTCTGGAAATCCTTCCGGAAACAGATCAGAAAATCGTTAAGTAATTGACTCTAATCCCGATATTAAAGAACCCCGCAACCGCGGGGTTTTTTTATGCTATTCAGAAGAGCTTTTCACTATTCATTTTTTTTTTGTAACCTTGTACCGGTAAAGTGTAGCTAAAGAAATAATAAAATAAACCACGGAGACACAGAGAACACAGAGATAATTTCTGTGGTACTCTGTGTTCTCTGTGCCTCCGTGGTGAGTATTTTCCAGGCATTTAATATTTACTAAACCTATACCCTATGTCATTAAAACGTAAAACCCGGGAATTAGTCGAGCGGAGGGAACAAATCCTTCAGGGTGGCGGCGAAACCGCTATCAAAAAACAGCAGGCTATGGGAAAAATGACCGCCCGCGAAAGGGTGATCGGCCTCCTTGATGATGATTCTTTCCAGGAATACGATCTCTTCGCCCAACATGAAGGTCGGGACTTTGACATGGAAAAGAAAGAACTTCCCGGAGATGGTGTAATAACCGGAACCGGTAAGATTTACGGATCTCCCCTTTGTATTTTTGCCCAGGATTTCACCGTTGCAGGGGGATCGCTCGGTCTGATGCATGCCAGGAAAATCACCAAAATCATGGATCATGCATTGAAACTCAAGGTTCCGCTGATCGGAATCAACGACTCCGGTGGTGCCCGTGTCCAGGAAGGCGTCAATTCCCTGGCCGGATATGGCGAAATCTTTTATAGAAACACACTGGCATCAGGGGTAATACCACAGATATCCGTTATACTCGGCCCTTGTGCCGGGGGCGCTGTTTACTCCCCTGCCCTTACCGATTTCGTGTTCGTGGTAGATAAAATATCCAAAATGTTTATCACCGGTCCTGAAGTTATTAAAACCGTTCTTGGTGAAGAAATATCGATGGAAGAACTGGGCGGAGCTAAAATTCACAGCACCATTACCGGTAATGCCCATTTCTTTGCTAAAAGCGAACAGGAATGCTTCGAACAGATCAAAACCCTCATATCCTATATCCCGTGGAATAACTCTCAGAGAGCCAAGCGATTAAGACCAAGAAACCCTAAAAATTCGTTTAGAATAGACGATATCGTTCCGGTCGACCCGAAACAGCCATACGATGTCCGGAACGTAATCCGGGCAATTGCCGATGGCTCGGAGTTTTTCGAAATACAAGAACTGTTTGCTCAAAACCTTGTGATCGGTTATGGCCGGATGAACGGTCAAACCATTGGATTTGTTGCTAACCAGCCTATTTACCTGGCCGGGGTACTCGATGTCGATTCATCCGATAAAGCCGCCCGGTTCATCCGTTTCTGCGATGCATTCAACATCCCGCTGATCACCCTTGTCGACCTTCCCGGTTATCTTCCCGGTGTCGACCAGGAACATGCCGGTGTTATCCGTCACGGCGCCAAAGTCCTCTATGCCTATAGCGAGGCCACGGTACCAAGAATTACCGTAATCCTGAGAAAGGCCTATGGCGGAGGATACATTGCCATGAACAGCCGCCACCTCAATGCTGATATTGTTTTCGCCTGGCCATCTGCCGAAATTGCCGTTATGGGACCGGAAGGCGCTGCCAATATCATCTTCCGAAAAGAAATTACCACAGCTGAAGATCCTGAGAAAATGCGCAAGCAGAAAATCAAGGAATACAAAGATAAATTTGCTAATCCATACGTAGCCGCCGCTAAAGGTTATGTCGATGCGGTTATTGAACCGGGCGAAACCCGTAAATTCCTGCTTCATGCACTGGAAGTGCTTGAAACAAAAGATGTTCCTCGTCCACAGCGCAAACATGGCTGCATTCCACTTTAATCCGGTTTAACGCTCAGAAAATGAAGATCGACGAAAAAGATATGGAAATCTTCTCTTATGAGGGGACTGACTATAAAACCATGCTTACCGATAAATTTCGTAAGCACAAACCATACGAACTTGAGGATCTTACCAAAATTACCGCACAGATTCCCGGAACCATGCTGAAGATCCTCGTTAGGGAAGGCCAGCAGATCAATCCATCCAAATGCCTGTTTATTCTGGAGGCCATGAAAATGAAGAATAAAGTCTACGCCTCCGTTTCCGGCCGGATTAAAAAGATACATATATCTGAAGGCCAGATAGTAACTAAAAATCAACTGCTCCTCGAACTGGGTGAGCCGGAATCGATATTTAAAAAGCTGTTGGAAAAATCTCCACCAAAAGAACCGAAAGCTCCAAAAGAACCGAAACAGCCAAAAAAACGTAAGAAATCGAAAAGATTCGAAAAGAAAAGAGAAGCAAAGGTATGAAAAACCACGGAGACACAGAGAACATAGAGAAACACAGAGATTATCTCCGTGAAACTCTGTGTTCTCAGTGTCTCTGTGGTGAATAATTTCAAAAGAATTCTTTCCAGGTAAAATACTTCGAAATTCCTGCGGGAATATCAATTTCGCGATCGAAAAGCCCATATACTGCCGACCCGCTACCGGTCATGCTTGCATATAGGGCGCCGGAACGATACAGCTCCTCCTTAATATACCCAATAACAGGATGTTGCTCAAATGCATACGATTCGAACGCATTTTGGATAACACCCTTCCAACCGACAACCGATAACTGATTCATTTGTTCAAGCGGTACACTTGGTTTCGCTACCGTCGCATACCTATAAGCGGCAGCAGTTGATATCCCTGTTCCCGGATGAAAAAGCAAGACATGCAATCCCCTGAGTGACACCCCTGCCTGAACCAGTTCCTCACCCCGGCTCCGTGCGAAGGAGGGTACGGGATCAAGGAAAAAGGGGCAATCGCTGCCCAAACTCAATGCCAAGCTGAAAAGATCACAGTATGAGAGATTCAGATCATACAACTTATTTAATAACAGCAACATAGAAGCTCCATCGGAAGAACCTCCCCCCAAACCGGCACCAGTTGGAATGCATTTATGCAGATAAGCCTTTACACCGGGCAAACCCAGCTGCGCATCAAGCAGCCGGTAAGCCCTGACGACAAGATTGGTTTCTGCAGATCCCTCTACCTTTAATCCGGAAAGCGTAAGATCAATAATGCCCGGTTGGCTATCCCGATTCGGAATGACTTCCAGAATATCGGAAAAACCAAGGGGGTAAAAAAGGGTCTCAATATTATGGTAACCATCATCACGCCTGTCGGTTACATATAGACCTATATTGATCTTGGCACCAGGAAATACAACCATTATTTGTTAGGATTAGAATTATCAACAAACCCGAAAGTAACTGTTTTTTTAATTAATTTTCTCTTCATCTTTGTTCCCCCAATAACTGATTGAATGGCTCAGAAAAAAAATAACGATACCAACAGACGGGTCCAGGAGATTATGCAGGATCTCGGAAAAATCCCGCCCCAGGCAATTGAACTGGAAGAAGCCGTTCTGGGCGCCATCATGCTGGAAAAAGATGCGATCATCTCCGTGATTGACATTCTTAAACCCGACAGCTTCTATAAAGATACTCACCGGATTATATTTGAGTCGGTCAGGGCTTTATCCATGAATCTTCAGCCGATCGATCTCCTCACTGTAACCGAAGAACTTAAAAAACAGGGCAAGCTGGATATTGTCGGAGGCCCATATTTCCTTACACAGCTTACCTCTAAGGTTGCCTCAGCTGCCCATGTCGAATTTCATGCCCGTATCGTTGCACAGAAATATATTCAGCGTGAACTGATCAGGGTTTCCTCAGATATCCAGGAAAGGGCATTCGATTCTACTCAGGATGTGGACGAACTCCTCGATTTCGCTGAAAGTGAACTCTTTGAAGTCGCCTTCAGTAACATCAAGAAAGAAACCCAGCGGATCGATATATTGATAGACAAAGCCCTCAAACGGATGGAAGAGCTGTCCTCCAAAGAAGCCGGTTTGAGCGGCGTCGCCTCAGGATTCACCAGGCTCGACCGCATTACCTCCGGGTGGCAGCCATCCGACCTCATTATTATTGCAGCCCGCCCATCCATGGGTAAAACAGCTTTCATGTTATCCATGGCCAGAAATATGGCCGTTGAACACAATAAACCGGTTGCCGTCTTTTCACTTGAGATGTCGAGCCTTCAGCTGGTTAACCGGCTTATCGTCAGCGAAACAGAACTGGCCGCCGAAAAAATAAGGAACGGGCGCCTTCAGAAATTCGAATGGGAACAGCTGGAGATTAAACTGAAAAGCCTCCTTAAAGCTCCGATCTTTATCGATGATACCCCGGCAATATCTGTTTTTGAACTCCGTGCTAAGGCCCGGAGACTGAAACTGGAACATAAAATCGAACTGCTGGTGGTCGACTATCTGCAACTCATGAGCGGTCCTCCGGATAGCCAGGGTAACCGCGAACAGGAGGTCAGCAGTATTTCCCGATCCCTCAAGGCTATCGCCAAGGAACTGGATATCCCAATCATTGCTCTTTCGCAGCTGAATCGCTCCGTTGAACTCCGCTCGGGCGACAAACGTCCTCAACTTTCCGACCTGCGTGAATCCGGTGCCATCGAACAGGATGCCGATATTGTCATCTTTATCCACCGTCCCGAAAAATATGGTCTTACGGAAGATTCAGAGGGCCGTTCTACCATCGGCTTGGCCGAAATCATTATCGCTAAACACCGTAACGGAGCCGTGGGTGATATCCAACTCCGGTTCCGCGCCGAACAGGTCAAATTCACCGAACTCGATGAGGACTTCAGCATACCGGTTTACGACGATAACGATAATTCGTCAGTTAAATTCGAGTCCAGAATGAACCGGCCTAATCAACCACCGGAATATCCGGACTCTTTCTAAAACAATGCGAATTAAATCCATCATTGCAGTCTTGCTTTTGCTTTGTCTCCGGTCCATGTCCGGTCAGGGAGCCTATCTGCTGGTGCCCATGGATAATAACCAGACCAATCACCTCAAAGCATACGGGATCGCTTATTGGGCCCTCCAGAAAGGAAACACACTCGAATGGCTGTTAAATTACCGCGGCGGTAGCTTCCTGATCCCCTTTTTTGACGAAATCCAGCAGGAATGTATCCTCCGCGGTGTCCGTACCGAAATCATCCCCGATGCTTCGCGTCTGCAGATCCTGGATGAAATTGCCCGGCCTGATATCAATATGGATGTGATCAAAATGGAGAAAGCCCCGAAAATCGCGGTTTATGCTCCGGTCGATAAACAACCCTGGGACGATGCCGTAATCATGGCCCTTGATTATGCTGAAATTCCCTATGACCGCATATACGACGGTGAAGTCATCGAAGGCAAACTAAAAAATTACGACTGGCTGCATCTCCATCATGAGGACTTTACCGGACAGTACGGCCGGTTTTACAAAACCTTCAACCACATGATCTGGTATCAGAAACAGGTTGCCGATAATGAGGCCATGGCCGCAAAATATGGTTTCAGTAAAGTCTCCAAGATGAAACTTTACGTCGCCTTGACTATCAAAAGTTATGTTGCCGAAGGAGGATTCCTCTTCGCCATGTGCTCAGGCGCTGATTCCTTTGATATTGCCCTGGCAGCCCGGAATGTCGATATCTGCGCCCAGATGTATGACGGCGATCCGATCGATCCGGACGCTAATCAGAAGCTCGACTTCACTCAAACACTTGCCTTCCAGAATTTTAAGCTCATCGACGATCCACTCGAATATGAGTTCTCTACCATCGATGCTACCGATTCCCGCCATATTGCCCAAAATCAAGATTATTTTACCCTTTTCGAATATTCTGCAAAATGGGATCCGATCCCTACTATGCTGTGTCAGAATCATACACAGATCATTAAAGGCTTCATGGGCCAAACCACAGCATTCATCAAGGATTACGTCAAGCCATCGGTATTGATTATGGGAGAGAATAAATCCCTGAACGAAGCCCGGTATATTCATGGAGAATATGGAAAAGGAACCTGGACCTTTTATGGCGGCCACGATCCTGAAGATTACAGCCATCTGGTAGGCGACGACCCTACAGACCTCTCCCTTCATCCCAATTCACCCGGCTACCGGCTGATCCTGAATAACGTACTTTTCCCCGCTGCCAAGAAGAAAAAGCAAAAGACCTAAACTCCTTCGATAACAATTACTATTTCACCTCTGGGTGCAGTTTCCGTAAAGTGCACAATCAATTCATCCAATGTGCCCCGGATGGTTTCTTCATGCATCTTGGTCAGTTCCCGGGAAACAGAAGCTCGCCTGCCGCCCCCGAATTCCGGAACCAGCTGCCCCAGGATTTTAACCAGGCGCATTGGCGACTCATACAAAATAATCGTCCTCGGTTCAATGGATAGTTCACGAATCCGTGTCTGCTTTCCCTTTTTTAAAGGTAAAAATCCCTCAAATACAAACCGTTCACAAGGAAATCCGGAATTAATCAACGCAGGTATCAAAGCCGTTGCTCCGGGTAAGCACTCCACTTCCAACCCCGCTTCGAGGCAGGCCCTGACCAGCAGAAAACCGGGATCAGAAATTCCGGGAGTACCGGCATCCGAAATCATGGCGGCCTTTTCACCGCCATTCAGCCGGCTGATTATTCCCTGAACCGCCTTGTGCTCATTAAACTTATGATGCGGATAAAGTGGTTTTTTTATACCCAGATGATTTAAAAGAACCTGCGAAGTGCGGGTATCTTCGACCAGGATAAAATCAACTTCACCCAAAATCCGGATGGCACGCAACGTTATATCCTCCAGATTTCCTATTGGCGTTGGAACCAAATATAACTGGATATTCCTGTCAATCATTTATTTGCATGCTCCTGATTAAAACACGACCGGCACAGCGGTTCATAAGAATCCGTTTCTCCAAGAACAACCAGCTGACTCGAATCTGTGGTCCGGTGGGAATACAAAGCCAGGTTGCCGCACCGTATGCATATCGCATGCACCTTGGTAACATGTTCGGAAGTAGCCATCAGGGCAGGCAGCGGTCCAAATGGTTTACCCAGGTAATCCATATCCAAACCGGCAACAATAACGCGAACACCCTGGTTGGCCAGAGAATTGCACACATCCACCAAACTCATATCAAAAAACTGAGCCTCATCAATCCCGATAACATCTACATCACCCGTCATCAGCAAAATATTCCCGGGGGAAGGAACCGGTGTACAACGGATTGCTTTGGCATCATGCGACACCATATCCTCAACCGAATATCGGGTATCAATCATGGGTTTGAATATCTCAACACGCTGACGGGCAATGCGCGCACGGTTCAACCGCCGGATCAGTTCCTCGGTTTTACCGGAAAACATCGATCCGCAGATCACTTCAATCCATCCCCTAGGTGGAACACCGTTGCGACTTGTTTCAGGAAAGAAATACCGGTCCAATAACTATTTTAGATTTTGATCGTTATTTTTACAAAAATAAAAGAATTATGGACAGTATAGAAACCATTCTGAGCGTGCGGGAAGATCTCGCCGAAATTGAAAAAATTTTCGTCTGGATGGAAAAATCCAAGGAGATACATCAGATCGATATCGATGTTCTGCTGAATAAAACCCGGCATCTTTACAATCAGCTCATTAGTCTGCCTGTTGGCCAGTTCGAAATCCAAACAGTAGCAGAAGCAGAAGCAGTTTTACCTGCACCGGAACCGAAACCCGAACCGCAACCACAACCACCACAACCACCACAACCACAACAAATAATGGAACCCGTCAGGGAACCAGAGCCACTGGAGATTCCAGTGCCGGTTAGGGAAACCGTTTCCGAAATGAACCTATTCCAGCGAGATGGCAGTTTGAACGATGCTCTTGGTAAGCAGAAACCGGTTCATGATGTGGCTTCTTCAATTACAGATATCCCGATTGCCGATATCTGGTCAGCTGTCACCATTAATGAGCGGTTCCTGTTTATCCGCGAACTTTTCGGGAATGATCCTGAAGGATTTAAGAATACCGTTACCCTGCTTAATAGCCTGGGCTCCTGGGAAGCTGCAAAAAAATTCATGACCGATCGCTTTGAGTGGGATAAAAACAATCCCGTTGCTGTTGATTTTCTGAATGTGGTGAGACGAAGGTTTCTCAAATGACCAGGTATACCATTGGTGACATTGCAAGAATAACCGGCAGCAGTATTACCGGTGAACCCGGAAGTATCATCCGCCAGGTTTGCACCGATACGCGAAGAATTGACCTGCCTGCGGAAAGTCTTTTTGTCGCACTTAAAGGCCCCAGTCATGACGGGCACCGCTTTTTAAGGGAGGCTTTCCATTCCGGTATCCGGTCATTTCTGGTCGGAAAACTTCCCGATTCTATTGACCAGTTCCCTGATTCCACCTTCATCGTTGCTGACAATACCCTGACCGCATTGCAGGATCTTGCCGCCTGGCACCGCAATCAGTTTAAAGGCCGGCTGATCGCCATCACCGGAAGCAACGGAAAAACCATTATTAAAGAGTGGATGGCTCAATTAATGCAAACTTCCTATCATATAACCAAAAGCCCAAAATCCTACAATTCCCAGCTTGGTGTGCCGCTTTCCGTCCTCAATATATCAGGAGACGAGCAATATGCGATCATGGAAGCCGGAATTTCCATACCGGGTGAAATGGCCAGCCTTCAAAGAATTCTGGATCCGGATATCGGATTGATCTCCAATATCGGAGAAGCTCATCAGGAGAACTTCGCCGATCTTACAGCAAAAACCAGGGAGAAAATATCTCTGTTTAGAAATTGTAAAAAAATCTTCTATTGTCTCGACCATGAACTGATCGACCATGAATTGACATTGGCAGCTTTTCCGGGACAAAAATACTCCTGGTCGCGGAACAAGCCTGCCGACCTGCTGATCACCGGCGAATCAATCAAAGGATCGGCCTGCCATTTGTCGGGGATCTTTCTCACCCATGAAGTAAAACTTACTATCCCTTTTACCGATCCGGCATCGGTCGAAAACCTCATCCATATCTGGCTTTTCCTTCACACAATTGGTTTTGAACAGGCGACCCTGCAGGCTCAGGTTTCAAAACTGGAACCCATCCGCATGCGTCTGGAGCAGAAAGCCGGAATCAATCGGTGCACACTGATCAATGATTATTACAATTCTGATATTCTCTCACTCAAAATAGCACTCGATCTGCTGTTCCAGCAGACCCCGCAATCCCATAAAACCATTATCCTGTCTGATATTCTGCAAACCGGCCAATCCGAAGAAACATTATATAGAGAGATCAGTCGTTTGCTCGAACATCGAAACATCCATCGCTTGATCGGAATCGGTCCCGCCATTTGCAGAAACCGTCAATTATTTACTCAGCCCATCCTCACCTGGCCCTCAACCGCTGAGTTTATTAACCAGGTAAATACAGATGATTTTCATGATGAAGCCATCCTCCTGAAGGGTGCCCGATCATTTGCATTCGAACAGATCAGCAGCATCCTGGAGGCACGAATTCACGCTACTACTTTGGAAATCAGAATGAATGACGTGCGGTTCAATCTCGAGCAGTACCGGAAAATAGTGGGTCCCGAAGTGCGTATTATGGCCATGGTCAAAGCCTTCTCCTATGGGAGCGGAGGTATTGAGATGGCAAAGTTCCTTGCTCACGAGCGCGTGGACTATCTGGGTGTCGCATTTGCCGATGAAGGAATCGAAATCCGCCGGGCAGGAATAAAAACACCGGTTATGGTGATGAATCCCGACTTTCAGCAATCCGACCTGATCATTGACCACCACCTCGAGCCCGAAATTTATAATTGGACGGGTTTGAACACCTTCTCCAAAACTCTCCGGAACCTGGGTCTGAGCCCATACCCGGTCCATCTGAAACTGGATACAGGAATGCATCGCCTGGGATTCGATTACCGGGAAACCGAACCGCTGTTAAACTTCCTGAATAACCATCCTGAACTCTATCTGAAGAGCGTTTTCAGCCACCTGGCAGCCAGTGAAGATCACGAAAACGATGATTTCACCAATCTTCAGATAAAGCGATTTTCCGAATCCAGCAGGTACCTGACTGAAAAAATAGGATACCCGATCCTTCGCCATATTTTAAATTCTTCCGGGATCGAACGATTCACTTATGCTCATTTCGACATGGTCAGACTCGGAATTGGCCTCTATGGTCTTGGTAATAGTTTAATGAACTTGAAACCCATCACCACGCTGAAAACGATCATCTCCCAGATTCACGACCTCCCGGCCGGGGAATCGGTTGGGTATGGCAGGAGAACCATTCTTGAAAAACCAACACGTATCGGAGTCATACCCATCGGTTATGCCGATGGTATCGACCGAAGGCTCGGTAATGGAAACTACCGGATGATGGTTAAAGGTAAACCAGTCTCAACCATAGGTAACATCTGCATGGACATGACTATTATCGATCTTAACGGAACAGAGGCAAATGAAGGGGATGAGGTTGTTGTATTCGGCCCTCAGAATCCGGTTACTGATATAGCTGACATTTTACAGACAATACCCTATGAGGTGCTAACTTCAATATCACCGCGTGTGAAACGAATCTTCCAGTTCGATTGAATTCAGCCGATTTCGCTGATATGCTCGAGCTTTGCCCGGTTTTGAATTTTTAAACGGCGTCCATCCGTTGAAATAATCTCCTCTTCGCAGAATTGAGTAAGCGTCCTGATCGCGTTAGAGGCAGTCATATTCGACAAGCTGGCCAGGTCATCCCTCGACAGATAAGCCTTTATGGTTTTACTGTCGTCTTCAAATCCATAGGTATTGACCAGAAACAGCAGCGATTCAGCCAGGCGGCCCCTGATGTGTTTCTGAGTAAGGTTAACCGTTCGGGAATGAGAAACACCCAATTCATTAGCCAGTGTTTTCAGAATTTTCAGCATGAGCTCGGGATGATTTTTTACCGTGTTCAGCACTTCTTCACGGGTAAAGAAACAAACTACCGAATCTTCAAGAGCCATAGAAGAAGCCCGATAGTTTTCGTCCGCAAAAAAAGCCCTGTACCCGATAAAACCCACGGGCTTCGCCAACCGGATAATTTGTTCGCGACCGGCAATACCTTCCTTGAAAATTTTAACCTTGCCCTTTGCCAGGCAAAGGACACCATTGGGTTTATCGCCCTCACAGTAAATCAGTTCCCCTTTATGAAAAAACCGCGAAGTATGGGAGCGTGTAAGTGAATCCTTCTCTTCCTGAGGCAGATCTTTGAAAATGGATCCGGGAGCTTCGAGGCAGGTGTGGCATGCTTGCAGTATTTCAACCATGAGTACTTAGGTTTTAAGCAAATGTAAGTCAGCCAGACATGAGCCACAGCCCTTTTTAGTTAAAAAATGTTAATGTCCCGGAAACATCGAAATTATTAGGAAATCATTTATATTTGTCTCTATTCACCAATTAATCATTTTTTCTTATGAAAAGATTTACTCTGTTATTAGTATTCATGTGCTCTGTGGTTCTGACATTCGGACAAGTACTCCGTACAGCTACAGATGCCCCGGTTAAACAACAGCCGGTTAACGACCTGGGCACCGGACAAAGTGCCTTAAAAGGTGGTGGAGATATTATCTGGCAAACTACCTTCAACTGGGAAGACCCTTCTAATCCCCGGGGCTGGACTCTGCCTGAAGGCTGGTCGGTAAAAGACAATTCTGACCTGGGAAACTTTTGGGTTTGGAGAAATGACACCATTAAAGGGAATTACACCTCTGTAACTGCCCCGTCGTGGTTCACCACCCGTTCTGATGGCTTTATCTGTTTGCCTATCGATGAATATAACAGTCGCGATGGCATTACCGTTTTCACTGTCGCTGATGCTTACATCGAAACTCCGCCGATCAATTGTACTGCAGTTCCTTCCGTAGTGGTTAAATTCAACCAGTACTTCCGTTATTGCTGCAGCAATTACAATCTCGAAATGCAGGTAACCAACGACGGTGGTGTGCATTGGGCCACTTATGATGCAAGATTCGCTGTTGCAGGTAACACATTTACCCCTGAGCGCTTCCGCAGCGTTGAGATCAACATCTCCGACGTAGCTGCCGGCTTGCCTAACGTTCAGATTCGCTTCTACATGCATGGGCCAGAAAGGTATTTCTGGATGATCGACGACTTGAGACTGACCGAAGCCTATCAGAATGATGTTGTTCTGGAAGACTTTTGGATGGATTTTGATGGCGGCTTTGATGCTACTATCGGACAAATCAACTACTGGCCTTTGAGCCAGATGGGTATGCCCGGTGCAACTTCAGGAACCGTTGGAAACTACTACTTCAAAGCTGCTTTTTTAAACAACGGTATGGCAGATGCTGAAAACGCAAAAATGGACCTCAAAATTCTGAAAAACGGAACCCAGGTTCACAGCGACCTTTCTGCTGGTACCACAATCTGGTCACTCGAGCGTGATACTCAGATGATTGTAAATCCATGGCTGGCCACCGATTTTGGAGATTATCGTTTCGATTACACCGCTATAACCGATAATACGGAAGAAGTACCGGTAAACAATTCTATTTCGTTGCGCTTCACCGTTAACGATACCCTTGCCCATCGTGCCGACTTCACCGCAGAATCATCGGCCAATACCGGCGGATGGGTTGGAGGCTCCAATGCAGGCGATATGGTAGGGGTTGAGTACGATCTCTATGCCCCGGCTGAGATAAACTCTATCACTGCTTATATAGCTGGTTTTACAGCCTCCCAGTCCCCTCAGTTCCAATTCGTGATGATGAAAATGATCGACGGAGTCCGTGAAGAGTGGATTACCTCCGACGTTATCGATATGGATTCATCCTATCGTAACAGGTTTGTTACCCTTCCGGTAACCAAAGACGGTGAAACTGAATTCCTGCAGCCAGGCACCTATGCAGCCTGCGTAAGGATGTGGGGAACCGATCCTAACGATCCAACTAACGGATCAAACGGATTATCAGTAGGCTGGGACATGACCACAAAGCCTTCAAATACCCTGATGTATCAGGCAGTGGGTGGCAACTGGTATGGAACCGGAAAGCTTAACATGATCGGTTTCAACATCGGCGGAACAGGTGCACCAACACAAGCTCCTGCAACCTTCAATGTTAATATGACCAAACATATAGCATCTGGCGAATTCAAGCCAGGTACTGATTTTGTTGATGTATCGGGCTCTTTCAATAACTGGTCAGGTTCGGCTCATCTGACTGATCCTGAAGCCGATGGTATTTATACGATAACGATCGAAGGTATGCCTGTGGCCAAAGTTATTGAATACAAATACCGCATTAACGGCGACTGGAACACCTCTGAATATCCCAATGGCGGTCCTAACCGGAAATATACCGTTCGCTACTGGAATGTTTTAAATGACACCTATAATGGCGGAGTTGCCGCCGGTGTTGATCAAAACAGCCTGGTGGCTTCTTTCAGCGTATATCCTAATCCAACTTCGGGTGTCTTTACGGTTGAAATTACCAACACAGTGGCTTCTGATCTCGTAATCACCCTGACCAATATTCAGGGCCAGGTTATTTATCAGAACAAGGTTGCCGGTGCTATTAACCACACGGAAACCATTGATAACAAACTATCTAAAGGTTTATACTTCCTCTCTGTTAACAACGGAAAAGAAGTAAAAGTCCGGAAGATCGTGGTTCAATAAACCAGTTTCACCTAAATCTTTCCATTATATATTATTGAGCCTCGGAGAAATCCGGGGCTTTTTTTTATTTACCTCCTGCGGGCATTCGTTGTGAGGGACGGGGTCCCGGCCTTCGCCGGGATGACACGGCTCCGAATGATATTAATGACGCTCCTAACAGGATTCGTGGTCAGGAACGGGGTCCCCGCCTTCGCGGGGATGACACGGCATTATGTGGATAAAAAATTGGGCGATTTTTCCATTTTGGTAGCATGGTTGCATCTATTACCTAAAAAAAGTATTTGAAAATCGATAAATACTCGGATCCTTTTTACTGGGATAACTAATGATATCTGGCGAAGAGTAAGCGAGCACCAAAATAATTTAAATCAGGGATTTACTTGGAAATATAATGTCAGCAAACTGATTTACTTTGAATCCTAAGATTTTGTGGAAAATGCGATTCTGTGAGAGAAGTAGTTGAAAAAATGGAACCGCGAATGGAAAGATAACCTGATTAATAATTCAATCCCGTTTTGGAACGATCTCACACCCACACTCTAATCCCCTATCTCTATTTTATAATCGGAGCCGTGTCATCCCCGCGAAGGCGGGGACCCCGTCCCTTACCACGAATACCCGCAGTAGCACTTGTCATCCCGGCGAAGGCCGGGACCCCGTCTCTGACCACGAATGCCCGCCGGACGTGAAAAAAAAAGCCCCGGATCTCTCCGGGGCTCTCTTTTATATTAGAAGCGGAACTTACTGAACCACAACTTTTTCGACTTTAACACCTTTAGTAGTGTTTACTTTCAGGTAATAAACACCTTTAGCAAACGTACTGGCATCAATGTCTTCATTGTAGCTGTAAGCAGCTGTTACCTGGTTGCGATAAACTACCTGTCCTGAAATGTTAACCAATTCAAGAGTCATATCTGTAGCCTCGGTATTGCTGATGCTGACCGTAAACTTACCGTTAGTCGGGTTCGGATATACGCTCAGATTACTCATCAGGTCTGCGTTGTCAACTGCTGAACCACTTTCCCAACTCATGTTGAGTAAATAATCAACAGTCTGCGGAGGAGCCCAGGTTGAGATGATGACAAAGTAGGTACCAGCCGGGATTTTTTTCCGGAATCCTGAGCCGCCAGTCGGGCCACTAGTAAATGCCTTGCAATGGAACTTCTCAAGTTCTACTGTCGGGCACGCGTCAAGTACGTGGATTGAACCATAAGCACCAAGGATGCTACCAATCAGGTAGCCTTCTTCAGTGGTTGTAATGGTGTAAACTTTATCGTTACCATCCATGTAGTTCGAGAACGGTGAGCACGGTGAGCTGTCATAATCATCATTGAAACCAACAGTAGTTCCAAAATGATTAACAACCGGCAAGGTCAGCGGGATTGCATTTTCGCAAACATCACCATCAATCGGATAGGTAACGTTGACATTGA
>Ga0163199_1000349_pt1 | contig 29269 bp, 22 predicted proteins | sample PL_2010_150m_FD_113537 | JGI IMG/M metagenome (GOLD analysis project Ga0163199, IMG submission 113537) | Freshwater microbial communities from Powell Lake, British Columbia, Canada to study Microbial Dark Matter (Phase II) - PL_2010_150m | ecosystem: Environmental > Aquatic > Freshwater > Lake ...
AATTGTATTAATCAGTTCAGGCGAAATAAATTCTTATAACGCCGCATTTACTTTAGAGAGAATATCTTTTGCTAAGATGAAAGATGTAACCAACTCGGCAATTGATTACGCAGGCAAAGCAGTAAACATTTCATTTGGTTTGATCGGAATTATGGCACTGTGGCTTGGTATTATGAAAATTGCTGAGCAAGCAGGACTTATTCCGATAATAGCAAAATCAGTAAGACCGATCACAAAATTTTTATTTCCGGATGTACCGCAAGATCATCCTGCTATGGGTTCAATGATAATGAATATCTCTGCCAACATGCTCGGTCTCGGTAACGCTGCAACTCCATTCGGACTAAAAGCTATGGAAGAATTAGATAAACTAAATCCGGAAAAGGGAACCGCAACGAATGCAATGGTAACTTTTCTTGCAATCAACACAGCCGGATTAACATTAATTCCAGCTACTGCAATTGCGGTACGAGCAGCATCGGGAAGCAGCGATCCTACAATTATAATTGGGACATCAATTTTTGGTGCATCGTGTGCAACATTTACCGGAATTCTCGCAGCTAAAACATTTGAAAAATTTCCGATGAGTTTTTCAAATTTTCTATCATTTCTAAAAACAAGCTGGAAATTTTTTGCAGCGATATTTTCCATTGCTTTTCTAATTGTTTTACTTGCAACAACAGGATTGTTATCAAAAATATTTTCAAGTGTGGGTTTTCTAAATTCGGATGGATTGAAAATAATTATTCAAATCATTTCTACTCTTGCTATACCGCTGATCATAATTACATTTGTACTTTATGGTGCGATCAAAAAAGTAAAAATTTATGAAGCGTTTGTAGATGGTGCCAAAGAAGGATTCAATGTTGCGTTGCGGATAATTCCATATCTAGTTGCAATGCTAGTTGCTATTGGAATCTTCCGGGCAGGCGGTGCGATGGATTTTCTTATGGTCATATTATCCCCAATAACAAATCTTATTGGATTTCCTGCAGAAGCGGTACCGATGGCGTTAATGCGTCCGCTTTCTGGAAGCGGTTCGCTTGGAATTATGTCCGAAGTTATGTCCGTGCATGGACCGGATTCTTTTATCGGGATACTTGTTTCGACAATTATGGGCAGTACAGAAACGACTTTTTATGTACTCGCTCTTTATTTCGGTTCTGTCGGTATCAAGAAAACACGGCATGCAGTTGCCGTTGGAATCTTAGCAGATATTGCCGGAATTCTTGGTGCACTATTTATTGTAAGACTTTTATTCGGCTAAGATGAAAAATTTAAATACCGAATTATTGTAGAAACACGCCATGGCGTGTCTCCACGTTGTTGGAAGGGTTTACTTTTATATCTCATAATTGAATGTCGCAGTATGAATAGCTATTTTATATCCAAAATAATTTAAGAAATGTTATGAGAATTGGAATTCCAAAAGAGACATACAAAGGAGAAAGAAGAATTGCTTTGGCTCCTGCCGGAGTAGATACTTTGGTTAAAGCCGGGCATTCCGTTTTCATTGAAACTAATGCCGGATTAGAAAGCCATTTCACAGATGAAAGTTACAGACGTGTTGGTGCTAATATTGTCTACAGTCCTGAAGAAGTTTATCAACGTGCTGAAATGATTGTTAAAATTGCTCCTTTTTCCGATACTGAAGTTGATAATCTTCAAGATGAACAGATTATTTTTTCATTTCTTCATTTAGCTGTCGGCAAAAAAAATATTATTGAAAAACTCCTTGCAAAAAAAAATACTGCAATTGCCTATGAGTTGATCGAGAAAGGAGAACAGCTTCCAATTTTACAATCTATGAGTGAAATTGCAGGTCAACTTGCTGTTCAAGAAGGCGAAAGATTTTTATGCAGCGATATTCCCAACAGTCGCGGAATATTAATGGGTGGAATTACCGGAGTTGCACCTGCAGCAGTTGTGATAGTTGGTGCCGGAGTTGTAGGTTTTACAGCCGCGCGTGCCGCTTATGCAAGAGGCGCTCATGTAATTGTTCTTGATAAAGATCTGCGAAGACTTCGTAGAATCGAAACGGATATATCAAATAATATTACAACTGTAGCCGCTAATCCATACACGATTGCTCGAGGTGCAAGATTCGCTGATCTGCTAATTGGTGCAGTGCAACTGAAAGCAGAAAAAACTCCTCACTTGATCACTGAAGAAATGGTTAAATCTATGAAGAAAGGTGCTGTAATTATTGATGTCTCAATTGATCAAGGCGGTTGTGTAGAAACAAGCAGGCCAACTTCAATTGCAAATCCAATTTTTATGCAGCACAATATAATCCATTATTGTGTACCAAATATGCCGTCGCTTGTTTCAAGAACTGCAACCTACGGTTTAACAAATGCATCCATAGAATATATTTTAGAAATCGCAGATAATGGATTATCAAATGCTCTGCTTGGAGATGCGGGCTTGGCAAAAGGTGTTTGTACTCATAACGGATTTTGTTCAAATGAAAATATTGCCGAAGCGTTTAATATAGAGTTTAGACGTCTTCACATTTTTTCAAACAATTGAGAATCTAAAATGACGGTTGAAGAAATAAAAGTTGGTCTGACATCTAACGCACCCTGGGTGAAGAAGTATAATTCAAGACTTGTTACAGCCGATGAAGCCGTAAAAATTATTAAATCGAATGATAAGATTATTATCCAGCCTGGTTGTGCCGCTCCGCTTGAGTTGATCAATGCTATGGTTAGAAGAAAAGATGAATTAAGTAATGTTGAGATTTTCCATATCCTCGTGGTTGGCGATATACCATATACTAAACCAGGAATGGAAAAACATTTTAAGCATAAGGCATTTTTTATCGGAGCTAATAGCCGCACAGCAATTAATGAAGGACGTGCAGAATATATTCCAATTTTTCTTTCTGAAGTTACAATGTTATTCAAGCGAGGAGTAATTCAAGCTGATGTTGCAATGATTCATGTATCGCTTCCCGATGAACACGGATTTTGCAGTTACGGAATTGATGTAGGTAATATTAAAACTCCTGCTGAAAAAGCAAAATGCGTAATAGCACAAGTGAATAAACACATGCCTCGTAGTTTGGGTAACAGTTTTATTCATGTTAATAAAATTGATTTTATTGTTGCGATTGATGAACCACTTAAAGAATTACCGCAAGTAGATCCGGATGCAACACCGGAAGTGATAAAAATTTATGATCAAATAGGTAAGAATGTTGCCGAGATGATCGAAGACGGTTCTACACTTCAGATGGGAATCGGTGCAATACCTGATGCGGTCTTAAAATATTTACATAACAAAAATGATCTTGGTGTTCATACAGAAATGTTTTCTGATGGATTAATAAATCTTGTAGAAGAGGGTGTTGTTAACGGTGAAAAGAAAACTCTTCATCCCGGAAAGATAATTGCAGGATTTGTTTTGGGTACAAAACGATCTTACAATTTTATAGATAATAATCCTGTATTTGAATTTCATCCTCAGGAATATGTAAATGATCCTTTCCTGATTTCTAAGAACAACAAAATGGTTGCAATAAATTCAGCTATTGAGATTGATCTTACAGGTCAAGTTTGTGCAGATTCTATAGGAACAAAATTTTTTAGCGGAATTGGCGGACAAGTAGATTTTGTTCGAGGCGCTGCTCATAGTGAAGGCGGAAAACCCATCATTGCACTTCCATCAGCTACAAAAGATCTCAAGTTTTCCAAAATTGTTCCTATACTAAAACCTGGAGCTGGCGTTGTTACTTCACGAGGTGATGTTCATTATGTTGTTACTGAATATGGTGTTGCTTACTTATTTGGTAAAAGTATTCAGGAAAGAGTTCGTGCGTTAATTGAAATTTCTCATCCGGATTTTAGGCAGGGATTAACTGAATTTGCTAAAAATACTTATCACATTTAACGTAAATTATTTATGATTGCTATAATTGGTGATATACATGGTTGTTATTTTACACTAGTAGAATTATATGAAAAAATTATTCGCCGTTACCCGAATATTCCTGTGTACACTGTCGGAGATTTAGTTGACAGAGGAAATCGAAGCAGTGATGTATTTGAATTCATAATTATGAACAATATATTATTTACACCGGGCAACCATGATTATATGTTCTTTCATTTTTTCAAAGATCCGCAAAGTGTCTTTGCCCGTTCATGGTTTTTTAATGGGAATGAATCAACTTTAGAATCTTATTCTAACAAAGAAACAGAAATGTTTCAGCATATAGAATTGATTAAGCTTGCACCGCTTTACTTTAACTTACCGGATTGTTTTATATCTCATGCCGGAATTTCAAATTATTACGATAAACTTTTACCGCCAAATTATTTAGATGGATTAGAAATTCTCGATTCATTCATTAGAAATGATTTACGCAGCGACAGAGGTATTCTTTGGACTCGTGATTCATTATTGAATATTGGGAAGCTTCAGGTTGTTGGACATACAACAAAACATGAGATAACACTTGCTGAAGATTCCAATGCTGTTTATCTTGATACAGGTGTATTTCTTGGGAACAAATTAAGCGCTATTATAGTCCATGAGAGTAATATTATAGAGACTTTCGAAGAAAAGACTCATCTTGAAGACATAATCAAGTCGTAAGTAAGAAGATAATTAATGAATAAACCGGAATGGTTTGAGAAGCATAATAAGAAGACAATCGACGAGGAAGAATTTTATCCAAAAAAAATAAATTGCCAAATACTTTTTTTTTGATAATTTTAGACTAAGAAAATAAAGGAGGTTGAATAGAAGATTTCTACCATTCTCAATAATTCGAAGGACTCATATTTCTCCGCAATTCAAAAATATCTTAAAACCGGGATTCAAGTTAATTCTGATTTCTATTTTTATGATTACATTAGCAGTAATCTTCGGTTTTAGAAATCAATCTTACTCAAACTCGAACAAACTACTTTTATTTGATGCTTGTTTTGATTACATCAATTCAAATTCAACAATTGATAACATTGATTTTAAACAAGACTTAACAGAAAATACTCATAATGTTCAAAGTAATAAATTAATTCCCATCGTTCCGGATTCAACAGTGAAGCCGATCAAACCTGTTCAAAATGATTCAGTAAAAATTCATGTATCACTCGATGATTCGTTAAGAATAAAAACAAACCAAGATTCATTAAAAAGAATTGAAAACCTTTCAAAAGGTTCTACAAATGTTCAAAGTAATAAATTAATTCCAATCAAACCGGATTCAACAGCAAAGCAGATCAAACCTGTTAAAATTGATCCAGAAAAAAATCATGTATTGCCCAGTGATTCGTTAAGAATAAAAACTAAACAGGATTCGCTAAAAAGATTAGACAGTCTTTCAAAAGATTCTACAGCAAGAATAAAATACTTCCATTTTTATCGTAACAATTATCCTAATGTTTTATTTAGAGAGAAGAAAAGATCCAGCTTTTTTGCTTATCCATCCGAAAGCATGTTATCAAGAACCGTACAATTAGATCCTACCGGTAAGAAAGTTTTAATAAAAGAGAATATAGCCGGTCAACAATTTCGGGAATATTTAGAACTCCCAATTGATGAATATATAAAACTTAAACTAGAAACAATAAAACGCGATGTATGGGAACAAAAAGGTTATGAATACAAATTAAAAAACACAAAGAAAGATTTATCTCAATTAATAACAGATATAACTAATATCGAAATACCACTTCCGAGCACTCCGTTGTTAAGTATTTTTGGTGCTCCGCATATCAAATTAAATATCGCAGGCCAAGTTGATATTCACGGTGCTTGGCGTAATGAAACAACAACCGGCATAACTACTTCTGCACTTGGTAATACCCGTAATGAACCAGACTTTAAACAGCAAGTTCAAATAAATCTAAATGGAACGATTGGAGATAAACTTACACTTGGTGCAGATTGGAATACAGAACGCCAATTCCAATATGAAAATCAGTTAAAGATAAAGTACACAGGTTATGAAGATGAAATAATTCAGAGTATTGAAGCTGGAAACGTATCTCTGCAAACTTCTCCTTTGGTTGGAGGCAGTGAAGCTTTGTTCGGAATAAAAGCACAATTCAAAATGGGCCCATTTAGTTTAACTGCTCTCGCGTCTCAAAAGAAAAGTGAAATTCAGGAAGTTTCAGTTAGCGGCGGAGCTAAATCGCAAAAATTTGAAATCCATGCATATGATTATTCACCTAATCACTTCTTTATTGATGAGGTTTATGCTGATCCTAAGTTTCATGTATTCACTGATTATTATTCTAATCCAACTCCTAGAGTTAATTCAACTTTGTTTGTTAAAAATATTCAAGTTTGGAAAACTGTTACAGGTCTTTTCAATCCTAATGAACGAAAAGCAAATGCTTATTTAAGTTTGCCGAAACGAACTAAGGGGACACTGTATTCTACTCAATTACGCGATAGTACTCTGCAAACAATTCCGGGTGTTCAAGAAATTGATCGAAGATTTGTACTTCTACAACTAGGTGTTGATTATGAAATTCATCCTGAGACCGGGTTCATAAGTTTTAAAACTCAAATTCAAGAACAGGATGCTATAGCAGTTGCATACTATGTTGAAGGTTCAACTTCTACAGATTACTATGGAGAATTTATTAATGATTTGCAAAGTACAAATCTAACAAGATTAGTTTTAAAACTTGTAAAACCGCCAAACTTACAACCGCAATTTAAAAAAGCATGGAGTCTGCAATTAAGAAATATATATCCGGTAGGCGGACGCAATGTTAAAGCAGAAGGTTTCGTTCTTGATATGAAGTATAAGATAGAAGGACAGGATCCTCAAAATAATTTTCAAGGCACAAAAATTCTTGAAGCATTCGGTCTAGACAAAACAGATAAAAGTGGTACAAGCACTCAACCTGACGGTGCATTTGACTTTTTCCCGCCAAGAACAATTATGCCTTCAACCGGTGAAGTAATATTTCCTGTACTGCAGCCGTTCGGAAGGGATTTTCCAAGTACATTACCCGATTCGTTAAAGTATCAATCAGTTTATGATACTCTAGTTACTTTTGCAAAGCAGGATAGAACGAAAGATAAATTTATTATGAGCGGGGAATATTCTGCTGAAGTAACATCCGTTTATAGTATTGGTTTTCAAGCTGTTGAGAAATCTGTAAAAGTTTATTTGAACGGTAATCTTTTAAAAGAGGGAATTGATTACACAGTTGATTACAATCTCGGTCAAGTATTAATCAGAAATGACAAAGCATTAGTCCCCGGGGCAGATCTAAAAATCTCATATGAACAAAACGATCTATTCCAACTTGCATCAAAAACATTACTTGGCTTACGCGGTTTATTTGAGTTTAATAAAGAAACTTCACTTGGCTTTTCTTATTTGAATTTGAATCAGCAGACATTAAGTGATAAAGTTAGAATTGGCGAAGAACCGCAAAATAATTCAATATTCGGTGTAGATTTCAAAACAAATATAAATCTTCCATTCATTACTAAAGCTCTTGATAAAGTAATATCAACCAGCGCCCCATCTAATTTCTCTTTGATTGCAGAGTATGCACATATGAGTCCTGATCCTAACACAAAGAAAAGTACAATAACTAGCGATAATAATAAAAGCATAGCTTACGTAGATGATTTTGAAGGAGCGAAAAAATTAATTCCTCTTGGAATGCCTTACGGTTCATGGCATGATATAAGTGTTCCTAATAATCTCCCGTTTATCGGATCGAAAACTGAAATGGAACAGATGGCTTATAAAGCAAAAACATACTGGTATAATAGAACTCCTTCTGATGTTACAATAAAAGATATTTATGGAAATAGAAGAGTAAATAACGATCCCAGTGCTCAGCTAATTCAAACATTGGATTTTGTTTTTCAGCCGAATCAAAAGGGTTATTACAATTGGTATCCAACACTTGGAGAGAAATTTAAAAACTGGGGCGGCATTATGAAAGTTCTTTCTTCAACTGCGAATAATCTTGTAGAAGAAAATATTCAATTCATAGAATTCTGGTTGAATATTCCAAACGCACCGAGCAACTTAAAATTAAATATTGATCTCGGGCAAATAAGTGAAGATGTAATTCCAAATGGTAAACTTGATACCGAAGATAAAAACCGCAACGGTCTTTTAGATGACGGGGAAGATACCGGTATTGATGGGTTAAAAGATATGGAAGAACCGGGATATGATTCAGCAACTAATCCTGACCCAAGCGGTGATAATTATTCATTTCAGCTAACTCAAAATTCTGATTACTCGCACGTTAATGGAACGGAAGGGAACGGTGTCTCTATTGATCAAGGAAGAATTCCTGATTCAGAAGATCTGAACGGAAACCTTACATTAGACCGGGTTAATAGTTATTTTCGATATGAAATTCCGATTGATACAAACCGTGTATCAAACAAATTTATTATTGGCGGTGGAAGTAATGCGGGTTGGTATTTGTTTAGAATTCCTCTAAAAGATTTCGCTACAAAAATTGGCGATCCAAGTTTTTCAGTTATTGAATTCATTAGATTTTGGGTTTCAGGAGTTGATCAGCCTGTACATTTAAGATTTGCAGAAATGAATCTTGTAGGTAATCAGTGGCAAAAAGTTTTGTCTCCTCCTAAAGTTACTTTAAATGATACAGTTCTTACTGTTTCATCAATCAGCAAAGAAGATAATCCGGAATATTCATCTCCTCCCGGCGTTTTCTCGGAAAGGGATCGTACATCTACATATGATGTTTTTAAGAATGAACAAGCGCTCAATTTAATTATCACAAAACTTGAAGACGGAGATAACCGCGAAGTGGTTCGTTATCTTTATAAACCTTTGGACCTGTTCAACTACAAAGAAATGAAGTTTTTCATTCACTCCGATAAAAATGATTTACCGGGTTCTGTTTCATATTATGATTCTACAAAACAGAATAATTACGGATCGGAAGTCTATCTCAGATTTGGTTCGGACTCGCTAAATTATTATGAATATCGTCAGCCAGTCAGATATAACCATGATATCGATAGTAAAGGATGGAATGAAGTTAGTATGGTTTTCTCAGATCTAACTGCTATTAAAATTCAGACAAGGGGTGACAGTACTTTTATCAATAAAATTCTTCGAGTTCCTGTTCCAGGAAAAACTGGGCATACTTATGGTGTAAGAGGAAATCCAACATTAACGCAAGTAACATTTTTTACAATTGGAATTGTAAATCCAAGAGACAAAGGAACACCTAATCAAGCTGTCTCCGGTAGCGTTTGGGTAAATGAATTACGCGTACTTGATGCTGATGCAACACCTGGATGGGCTTACAGCGCTAGCGGTGCTTTATCTCTTGCAGATCTTGTCAGAGTAAATTTCAATGTTAGCCAAACAAATCCGTATTTTCATAGCCTTGCCGAAAGATTCGGGACACGCGAAGATAGATTGAACTGGGGTGTTGCAGTTGATCTTGATGTTCTAAAATTAATTCCACTTAACCTTGCAGGAAGTAATCTGCGAGTTTCTTATTCCCGCAACCAACAATCAACTAATCCGCTTTATTTACCCGGCACTGACATTAAAGTAAATGAAGCACAAAATGAATTAAGAAAAAAACTTACCGATAAGAATTATGATCCGGTAATTATTGAACAAGAAGTTGCCAAACTAAAAAATGAATCACAATCATTAAGTGTATCTGAAACATGGACATTGTCTAGTATCAAGATTAAGATACCAACCGACGTATGGTACATTAGAGATACTTTTAACAATCTTACTTTTGGATTTAATTACAATAAATCTGCAGCAAGTTCACCGACAGTTCGTAATTCAGATAGCTGGATATGGAATGCAAATGCTAATTACTCGGTTAATTTAAGTAGAGATAATTTCTTTAGACCGGTTGATATTCCAATCATTGGAAGTTTCTTTGGCCTGTTCAGTGATTACCGCGATGTAAAGATTTATTTTCTCCCGCAATCAATTACATCTTCAATCACAGCAAGTAGAAAAAGATCATATACGCAAAACAGAGCAATATCCGATAAACCAAATATCTTACGTGATTTTGTTGCAACTCGTGGTGTTGGTTTTAACTGGACAATATCTGAAGGCGGATTTTGGAATCTTTCGTTAAACTATAATTATGATATTTCTTCCACGCTTGCTTATCTATTAACAAATAAAATTGATTCGACAAATAATAATTTAGAACGATCTGAAAGTGAAATCTGGCGGGATGTCTTTGGTGGGACGCTATTTGGTAAAGATTATAATTTTAAACAGAATGTTGACTTGAGGATAAATCCAAAACTTCCTTCCATCTGGGATCTAAATCGTTATTTGACTCTCAATGGAAGTTATTCTGTTACTTATCAGTGGCAAAATAATTTTACACAAGGAGTACTAGGTAAGAGTGCCGGTTACGCTACTAGAATAGCCGCCGGATTTGTAATTCGACTCAAATCGATTTTTGCACCAATGTTCCGGGAAGAAGAGAAAAAATTAGAACAAAATATTCCTTCGCAGTCTGAAGGAGGAAGAACAGGCGGAAGGAGAAGCGTCAGAAGCGGTAGTCAACAGAATCAAGCACTGCAAATACCCAAGGACACAGAAGATCTGCCGGTTAAAACTGAGTTAGCAAAAGATTCCACCACTGTATTGAATGACTCTACTATTGTTACTAAAAAAGATACTGTTAAAAGTGTAATGCGGACTCTTAATGCTTCATTGGAAATATTAAAGCTTGGAATAAAAACACTATTACTGGATTATGATCAAATCACAGTTAATTTTTCCCAGAGCAGTAGTTACACAGGCGGCGGTATTGTTGGAGATGGAACGGGATTCAATAATTTCTGGGGTTTCATGCAGAGTGATGATAAAGGTCCGAGAAGATCCTTTATGCTTGGTCTGTCCAATGATCTCGGTCCAAGAGCACCTAATGGAAATATTCAGGATAATTATACTCAGAAGAATGATCTATCATTCAGTACATCTCGGCCATTGTGGGAAGGAGCGGATTTAAAATTAGATTGGAAAGTTGGATGGGGTATTAATAAATCGTCAACATTACAAACAGATTCTGCTGGTGTTGTTACAATTACAAATATGCTTTCAACAGGAACTTTAGATAGATCGTTCTTAAGTTTGCCGCCGTCTTTTATATTTTCATTTCTCGGAAACGGAATTAAGAAAGTTCATGACCTCTATGATCCAACATCTAGTAATCCGGCTCAAAGTTTATCGGATGCATTCTTAAAAGGATTCGAAACTTTTTCATTCTTATCTAAGATTCCTTTTCTTTCAAGTATTATGAAATATATTCCAAGACCTAACTGGACTTTTACATGGACGGGTTTGGAAAAATATCAGATATTTAGTTTTGCCAATAGAGTGACAGTTAACCATGCTTATATTTCTAATTACAGTGAAGGATGGCAAATTAAACCTGACGGAGTACAAGAAGTTCAAACACAGAGAGTTGATTATGCTTTTTCTCCGTTAGCCGGAATAACAATGAACTTTGATAAATTCTTCGGCGGTACTTTCCAAAGTACAATAAGATTTTCAACAAAAACTTCTTATAGCTTGGGTGTAACAACTCTTAATGTAACGGAAGCATTTAACAGCGATATTAATATTTCTGCAAGTTATACTAAAGCGGGATTCGATCTTCCTCTTTTTGGGATCTCATTAAAGAACGATCTTGAAATATCATTTTCATATACAAGCGGAAAAACTTCAAGTGTAATTTATGAGATGAACAATTTTAAAGATAACGGTACTCCTCAAGAAGGAAAAACAAACACAACAATAGAACCCAAAATAAAATATGTAATGAGTTCGCGCGTAACTCTTTCAATCTTCTATAGAAGAACAAGCATCGTACCCGAAGGTGCATCCAGAATTCCGCCCACTACAACTAACGAAGCCGGTGTTGACGTTAGAATTGCAATTCAATAACATTAGTCGGACAAATAATTAAAATATGAAAAAAAATAAAATCCTTTGGGTAGATGATGAAATCGAACTTCTCCGCTCGCATATCATTTTTTTAAATGAGAAAGGGTATGAAGTTGCAACAGTAACCAATGGTGAAGATGCGGTTGATGAAGTTAAGAATAAACAATTCGATCTAATCTTTCTTGATGAAATGATGGCGGGAATTGGCGGACTTGAAACTCTTGCACAAATCAAAGAAATTAATCCGAACATTCCCGTAGTTATGATTACGAAGAGCGAAGCAGAATCATTGATGCACGATGCTATCGGAAGTAAGATAAGTGATTATTTAATTAAGCCGGTTTTGCCTTCGCAAGTTTTGATGGTCTGCAAAAAAATTCTTGAAAGCAAAAAAATATCCGGTGAATATGTTGCTAAAGATTATCTAAATGATTTCAATGAAATATCGCGTCAGCTTTTAATGGATCCGAGTTATAGTGATTGGATCGAAATTTATTTGAAACTTACAAATTGGGATATGGAACTTGATGAACATCCCGAGGTAGGTCTTAGGCAGACATTAACAGAACAGAAAAAAGAATGTAATCAAGAGTTCAGCAAATTTGTAGAAAAAAATTACAAAGGTTGGATTGATTCTACCGGAAGTGAAGATGTTCCTCTTCTCACTACAGAGATAACGGAGAAATATGTTTTCCCACATTTATCAAAATCTGCCGGACCGATTTTTTATTTTGTAATTGATTGTCTTCGTTTAGACCAATGGCTTGTGATGGAAAAACATTTAAACGAACTGTTCAACATTCAGAAGGATTATTATTATTCGATACTTCCAACAGCAACACCGTATTCACGGAATTCATTGTTCGCCGGTTTATACCCCTCGGAAATTGAAAAACATTACCCGGATTTGTGGGGAACAATGAACGATGATGAGAACAGCATGAATAAATATGAAAAGGAGCTTCTGCAGAATTTATTAAACAGAAAAAAGATTTCCTTAAACAATGAATTAAAATATGTAAAGATTATTGATCCGGAAGTAGGGCGATCATTTGAACAAAATGTTTTATCACATCGTAAAACACATTTCATGGCAGTGGTAGTAAATTTTTTGGATATGATCGCTCACGGACGCTCCGATTCACAAATATTAAAAGAAATTGCGCCGGATGAAGCCGCTTACCGCTCATTGACAAACAGCTGGTTCCAACATTCTTCACTTCTCAACACATTCAGAGCAATAGCAACAATTCCAAATGCAAAAGTTGTTATTACAACTGATCATGGAAGTATTCGAACCTTGCGCGGTGCAAAAGTTCTGGGTGATAGAGAAGCTTCTCCAAATTTGCGTTTTAAGTTCGGCAGAAACTTAAAAGTAGATGAGAAACACGCAATCTTTATTAAGAATCCATTGGATTACAAATTACCAAAACGAGGATTGACAATTAATTATATAATATCGAAAGAAGATTTTTATTTTGTCTATCCAACCGATTATCATAAATACTTAAGTTACTATAAAGATAGTTTTCAGCATGGCGGAATTTCTATGGAAGAAATGATCCTTCCTGTGATTACAATGGAGAGTAAGGTATAATGGATTTTCCATTTCACGCCATAATGAGATCTGAAGAAGAAACAATTTTAACTGCACAAAATTTTGCTAAGAAAATCAAAATGGGTGATGTAATTTTGTTGAACGGTGATCTCGGCAGCGGCAAAACATTTTTTGTAAAATATATTAGTAAAGAATTTGATGTTGAAAACGTATCGAGTCCAAGCTTTGCTATTGTAAATGAATATCATAACAAAAAGAATTTTATACATTTTGATTTTTACCGGATAAAAAAAGTGGAAGAACTTTACGATATCGGATTCCATGAATATCTAAACGGAGAAAATATTGTTTTCATAGAGTGGTCGAATATGTTCCCGGATATTCTACCAAAACGGAATTATCAAATTGATCTTAAATTTTTCAATAACACATCAAGAGAAATATCAATAGTAAAACATGAATAATCTATTCCCAATATTAGCGGTTGAAACATCAGGCGATAATTGCAGCGTTGCTCTGTTATTTGATGATCAAAATTTTATTGAAATGAATTATCAACAAAAACATATACATTCTAAAAAAATAATTGAGATGATTGACACAGTTTTGAAAAATGCTCAGATAGAACTCAATCTATGTAAAGCGATTGCCGTTTCTATGGGACCTGGTTCATTTACAGGATTAAGGATTGGACTTTCAACAGTAAAAGGATTGGCATTCGGGGCTAACATTCCTATAATACCTGTTCCAACATTTGATGCTTATGCATTTCATATCTCAAAATATATTAAGACCGGAACAAAATTCGTTATAGCGATGAATGCTAACGGAGATGAATATTATTTTTCAAAATATATTAAACTTGATGAAAATGTAGAAGTTGTAGATAATCTACAATTAGTGGAGAAGAATAATTTACAATCATTAATCTCTATTGATGAATTAGTTTATGGAGATTCTTTTATAGAAAGTACCTTAAAAGAGGCATTAGGATTAACAGCAGTAAAAATCGGCAGATGGGCTTATTTATTAGGTTACGATTTATTAACTTCCAATTACGATTATCTAGAACCAAACTATTTTAAGAAATTTGTTGTAAAGGGGAAAGGATGAAAAAGTTAGTTACTTTTATAGTTTTTACATTTGTAGCGGTTTCTTTTTCACAAACTGCTGCATCAAAATTATTTGTTAAAGCTGATAACCACGATTTTGGAACAATTGCTGAAGGGGAAATAGTTACTCATAGTTATGAAATTCAGAATACAGGAAAAGCTGAACTCATAATAAGTCAAGTGCGCGCATCGTGCGGATGTACCGCGGTAGCTCCCGAAAAAATGAATTTGAAACCCGGTGAAAAAACTTTAGTGAAAGTTGAGTTCAATTCCGAGAATAGATTGGGTCCTCAAGAAAAATTTGTTTATATCTCATCGAATGATCCGGTTAATCCTCAATACAAATTAACTTTTACCGGTGTTGTAGTTGATAAGAGTACGATTGTTTCAAAAGACGGTAAGACACCAAAATTGAAATTGAATCTAGTCCAACATGATTTTGGCACAGTTACAGAAGGTAAAGTAGTTGAAACAAAAATTAGTTTTAAGAATGAAGGCAAAGCACCTTTAATTATAAGTGATGTGAAAACCTCATGCGGCTGCACTGCGGCTTTGTTAAGCAGTAAACTTCTGCAACCCGGTGAATCTGGAAATATTAAAATAGAATTAGACACAGCTAAGAGAGAAGGCAAATTAACACGTACTGTAACACTTTATACAAATGATCCTCTGCAACCGAATCAAACTATAACTTTATTTGTCAATATTGAAAAGAGAAAATCCTAATGGGTTGGTTCAAAAGAAAAAAAGAAAATATTTCTCCACATAGTAAAAAAACAGATATTCCCGATGGACAGTGGTCTAAATGCGAAGATTGCGGAGAAATAATTCATAATAAACAATTAGAAGTTAATTTGTGGTGTTGCCCAAAATGTAATTATCATTTCAGGATCGGAAGCGATCAATACATTTTATTTTTGTTTGATAAAGGTTCGTTTAAGGAACTTGATAAAAAAATGAGATCAGGCGACCCGCTGGAATTTACAGATACAAAAAAGTACAACGAGAGAATTGTTGCAACTATTAAAAAGAGCGGATTGAATGATGCTATCAAAACCGGGACTGGAAAAATAGAAGGAAAGAAAGTTGCCTTTGCATGTATGGATTTTACTTTTATCGGTGGAAGCATGGGTTCGGTTGTCGGTGAAAAAATTGCAAGAGCTATTGACGCCGCTTACGAAGATAAAACTCCGTTAATAATTATCAGTCAAAGCGGCGGGGCAAGAATGATGGAAGGAGCTTTTTCGTTAATGCAAATGGCTAAAACAAGTTCTCGTTTAGCAAGATTGGCTGATGCAAAGTTACCATTCATATCAGTTCTAACTGATCCAACAACAGGAGGAGTAACTGCCAGTTATGCTATGCTTGGAGACGTTATAATAGCTGAACCAAAAGCATTAATAGGATTTGCAGGACCGCGCGTTATCAAACAAACAATTGGAAAAGATTTACCCCCGGGATTTCAGCGGTCTGAATTTTTACTTGAGAATGGTTTTCTTGATTTTATAGTTAACAGAAAACAGTTACGGGAAAAATTATCACAACTGATAACTTACTTAACTTAAATTTTTTTTTTAAATTTATTAGTGAGCTGATTAATTATTTCTAAAGTGTAATCTACTTCTTCAGTAGTATTCTGCCGTCCGAATGAAAATCTAATTGTTCCTTTTGCATCCTCAACAGAATAACCTGTGCTAAGAATTACATGTGATGGTTTTAAAGTCCCCGATGTGCATGCTGCGCCGTTAGAAACCGCAACTCCGTTTATATCAAGAAACATTAACATAGCTTCGGGATCATTTTTATAATGATCTGATTGTAATGTTATGCTTAAAATGTAAGGGGAATTATTTTCTCCACCGTTTATAATTATTCCCTGTTCATCTATTGACTGAATACCTTTTATTAATCTTAGTTTTAGTTCTTGAACATGATTAAGATTTTCACACATAGAATCTTTGGCAATTCTTACCGCCTCAGCAAAGCCAATAATACCAGCAACATTTTCAGTTCCGCCTCTACGGTTTCTTTCTTGAGAGCCGCCAAATAATATCGGGGAAAGGGGAGTCCCACTTTTCACGTAGGCAAATCCAATTCCTTTAGGACCGTTAATTTTATGAGCGGAAGCTGTAATTGAATCTACTCCGGATAATTTTACATCAATTTTATATTTGCCAAAACTTTGAACAGAGTCTGAATGTATGAAAATATTATTTTGTTTTAATTGAGATGAATAATGTCCAATCTGAAAGACTGCGCCGGTTTCGTTATTGATGTGCATCAACGAAATAAGTGAAGTGCTAGGATTTATATTTTGAAGAAGTGATTCGTCACTTATAATCGAATCTTTTCCAACATTTAAAAAATTAACTGTAAAACCGTTTTTAGAAAGTTCTAAGAATGAATCATAAACGGAATGATGTTCAGCTTCTGACGTGATCAAATGATTACGTTCGCTTTCAGCTAATTCGGCTCGAGCGATTCCAAATACAACAAAATTATTTGCTTCAGTCCCGCCGCTTGTAAAATAAATCTCACTTGGATTAGCATTTATAAAATCTGCAATAACCTCTCTGGATTCTTCAATAGCAACACGTGCATTTCTCCCGAATGAATGAATGGAGGAAGCATTCCCAAAATTATCCGTGAGGAAAGGTTTCATTTTTTCAAAAACCTTTGGATGGGGCGGAGTTGAAGCAGCATTATCAAAATATACTTTCATTAATTCCTTTCAATTATCTTAGACTAACATCGCCGTAATGGATTTTCTCGATTTTATCATCATGCTTCAGAAGAAGAAATCCATGTTCATCAATATCATCAAAAATCCCTGTTAGAATTTTATCATCTTCAACTATTTTTATTCTTTCGCCTATCATCTTACATCTGTTGCGCCATTGGTTCAATATTTTTTTATGAGAATGTTCCAGTTGATCAATTAACTTTTCAAAATTGTTTAATACTTCACTAAGTAGTTTTTCTCTGCTCACAATTGAATGAAATTCTTTTCGGATTGAAGTCGGGACAATATCAAATTTACCTGGAAAGTTTGGTTGATTGACGTTTATTCCAATTCCAACAGTAACTCTACTTATTTTATTTCCTTTAGAAGTGGATTCTAGTAAAATCCCGGCAATCTTTTTTTTATGAACAAGAACATCATTCGGCCATTTAAGTTCAACATCCAGTTGAAAAAGATTTTCAATTGCTTGTGCAACAGCAACTGCTGTACTTAAATTAATTAAGTTAATTTTTTGATCTTTGATTTCACCTTTTAATAAAATTGAGAATGTAAGATTTTGGCCGCTGTTGCTGATCCATTCTCTGTCTTTGCGTCCGCGTCCTTTGCTTTGATATTCTGCTAATAGTACAGTTCCATTCTGATTAAAATCTTTACTTGATAAAAGAACACTATTCGTAGAATCTACTTCATCGCTATAGATAAAATTTCTGCCTATGTAGTCAGTATCTAGTTTGATGTCGAATTCTTCAATGTTAAACACAAATCCTCCAATTACACAATTATCTTAGCAGTTGTTTCATAAAATATGACAAATGGTCATTGTGTATATTAAAAAGTTAATATTAAGTGACATTTATTCTTAACTCTAACTAAACGAGTAAAATTCATTAACTCATTATTTACGAATAAGTTACTTGGAAAAACAACATTGGCACTCTCATTGTATATAATATGGCAAACGAATAATTACAAAGAAGACCAAAGTGGCACTTATTAAATTTGAACTCTTCAAAGAGTTAGAAACTCTTCACGATAGAATGCAAAGATATTTTGATGACTTCCCAAACTTTGGATTCAATGTCTACGAAAACTTTTACCCGAGAATTGATATTTCCGAAGACAAAGATAATATAAATGTTATAGCTGAAATTCCCGGTATAAAAAAGGATGAAATTAAAATCACTCTGCAAGATAATATATTGACCATTGAAGGTGAAAAGAAAAAAGAATCAGAACAAAAAGAAAAAAACTTCTTCAGAAGTGAAAGAATATATGGTTTTTTCAAAAGATGTTTTACTCTTCCCGAATTAGTTGATTCCGAAAAGGTTGAAGCAAAGTTTGAAGATGGTATGCTTAATATTCAATTGAAGAAGATTGAGCAGAAAGTAAAAAGTGAAAAAGTTATCGAGTTGAAGTAATATCTTCAGCTCATTAATAATTTAAAAGGAGAATAAGTAAATGGGTAAGATTATAGGAATTGACCTTGGCACAACTAATTCTTGTGTTGCGGTTATGGAAGGAAATGAACCGGTTGTTATTCCAAATTCAGAAGGAGGAAGAACTACTCCATCGGTTGTTGCTTTTACCAAAGCTGGTGAAAGAGTTATAGGTCAACCGGCAAAAAGGCAAGCTGTTACTAATCCGAAAAACACAATCTTCTCGATTAAAAGATTTATGGGAAGAAAAAGGGAAGAGGTAGATACAGAAGCGAAAGAAGTTCCATACAAAGTCGTTGCTGGTGATAATGGTTCAGCTCGTGTTGAAATTGGTGATAGATTATATTCTCCACCGGAAATCAGTGCGATGGTTTTACAAAAAATGAAAAAAACTGCTGAAGATTATTTGGGACAAGAAGTAACTGAAGCTGTAATTACAGTTCCGGCGTACTTTAATGATGCTCAACGTCAGGCCACAAAAGATGCCGGTGAAATAGCCGGATTACATGTAAAGAGAATTATAAACGAACCTACTGCTGCAGCTCTTGCTTATGGTTTAGATAAAAAACATAAAGATCAAATTGTTGCTGTTTATGATCTTGGCGGCGGAACTTTTGACATCTCGATTTTACAGTTAGGCGAAGGTGTGTTTGAAGTGAAGTCAACAAATGGTGATACACATCTTGGCGGCGATGATTTCGATCAGCGTTTAATTGATTACTTAGCAGATGAGTTTCAAAAACAAGAAAGCATTGATTTACGTAAAGATCCGATGGCTCTTCAACGTTTGAAAGAAGCCGCTGAAAAAGCTAAGATCGAACTCTCATCTTCAATGCAGACAGATGTTAATCTTCCGTTCATCACTGCAACACAAGACGGACCGAAGCATTTAAACTTAAATATCAGTCGAGCAAAGCTTGAACAATTAGTTGATGATTTAATCCAGAGAACTGTAGGACCATGTGAACGTGCTATAAAAGATGCAAACGTTACTCCATCTCAAATTGATGAAGTTATTTTAGTCGGCGGTTCAACACGTGTTCCAAAAGTTCAAGATCTTGTAAAAAAACTTTTTGAAAAGGAACCTCATAAAGGTGTTAACCCGGATGAAGTTGTTGCAATTGGTGCGGCTATTCAAGGTGGTGTTCTTTCCGGTGATATTAAAGACGTTCTTCTTTTAGATGTAACACCACTTTCACTTGGTATTGAAACTTTAGGCGGCGTATTCACAAAACTGATTGAAGCTAATACAACAATTCCAACCAAGAAGAGTGAAGTATTTTCAACTGCTTCAGATAATCAACCATCAGTTGAGATTCATATTCTTCAAGGCGAAAGACCAATGGCAATTGATAACAGAACGCTCGGCAAGTTTCATCTTGATGGTATTCCGCCTGCACCTCGAGGAATTCCGCAGGTCGAAGTAACATTCGATATTGATGCTAATGGAATTCTACACGTTGCAGCTAAAGATAAAGCTACCAACAAAGAACAAAGTATAAGAATTACTTCATCGAGCGGACTTTCAAAAGATGAAGTTGAAAAGATGAAACAGACTGCTAAAGAACATGCTGCAGAAGATAAAAAGAAGAAGGAAGCTGTCGAAGTGAAAAATCAAGCTGATAATCTTGTCTTCCAGACCAAAAAGCAAATTGAAGAGATGAAAGACAAAATCACATCAGATCAGAAGAATCAACTAGAAAGTGAAATCAAAAAAGTTGAAGATGCATTAGCCACTAATGATACTGAAAGAATAAAGTCTGCCACAGATGGTTTAACAAAAGTATGGAATGAAATCTCACAAAAATTGTATCAGCAACAAGGTCCAACCGGCGGACAACCTAGTGAGGAACGACATGCTGAAGACCAACAGCAGACTTCTCAACAGCAATCTACTTCTGATAAAAAAGATGATCGCGAAGTTCAGGATGCTTCTTATGAAGTTGTTGATGACGACAAAAAATAATTATTAATTACACAAAATAAATTGGAGGTCAATATGACTGAAAATAAAGAAATGGTAGAAGTAAAAACAAATAGAACCTGGGATGAAGCTCTCGAAAAAGAAGCTTGGGTAGCTCCATTAGTTGATATTTATGAAACTGCAGATGATTATTTCTTGACAGCTCAAATGCCGGGAGTTTCGAAAGAAAATGTTAAGATTAAAATGGAAGAAGGTCATTTGGTTATTATGGGAAGAATAACTTTTGAGGAAGTTATCAACCGCAAGTATGTTTTACAAGAAACCGAGATTGGCAACTTCTATCGCAGATTCAAAATTTCTGAAAGCATTGATGAGCAAAAGATTGATGCGAAATTGGAAAATGGTATTCTTAATGTAAAGCTTCCTAAACATGAAAGAGTAAAACCGAAGACGATTGAAATAAAGTAAATCGTTTATTCCATAGTAATTAATGAGAGTCCCGTTAAACGGGACTTTCTTTTAAATTTCTTTTCGTTGAATTAAACCGCTCTTCTGTTTAATTTTAAGTCACGATGAAAAAATTAATCTCATTAATCTCATTAATAATATTATTAGTGATCCTTTCCGGATTATTATACTATTCCGGATCTGAATACGGTGTATCTCAGGAAAATTCAATTGGTTCCTCAGAAAATTATCGTGACGGATTACTTAAATCTGAATACAATAAAGTCGATCGAATAGCTAACTATAATATTGAAGTCGAATTCGATTCGGCATCTAAATCAATTGCTGTAAATGAGGGAATAATTTGGATCAACAAAACCAACTTTCCAACATCTGAGATACAATTTCATCTTTATGCAAACGCATATAAAAGTAATAATACACTTTTCGCTAAAGCATATTCACTTAGTCCTGATGCACAAACGCAAATTGATATCAAATCATTTCGAGTTAATGGCGAATTATCACAATTAATTTACTTCCAGCCTGAGATTGCCAACTTGCACGATAGCACAGTCGCAAAAGTTTTATTGGACAAAACAATTGAGCCGGGTGACAGCGTAAGAATTAATTTTGAATACACAATGAAAATTCCGCGCTCGGTAAAACGAATGGGCTATGCTACCGGAAGAAATTTCTTTTTTGTTTCGCAGTGGTTTCCAAAAGTTGGAGTTTTCGAAAATGGGAGGTGGGTCTGCAGTCAATATCATCCTTATCTAAATTTTTATTCTGATTTCGGTGATTACTCAGTAAAAATAAAAGTGCCAAAGGATTATACAGTTGCAGCCACCGGAGTAGAAGAAGCAAAAACTTCTGACGCACAGAATACAACCTACCATTTTGTTCAATCAGGCGTTCATGATTTTGTTTGGCTTGTTACCGATGAGATCCTTCACCGCAATAATATTTATACCCGCAAAGACGGTTCAACAATAACAATTCAAGCTTATGTCCAACCTGAAAGAGAAAGATATTTTGACCGGTATTTTTCTGCTGTTAAAAATTGTTTAGAGTATTTCGAAAATAATATTGGAATCTATCCTTACCAAAATGTTTCTCTTGTTGACGTTCCAAGAACTTCCGCATCGGGAGGAATGGAATACCCGACACTATTTACTGTTGGTGCAGAATTATTTGCACCGAAGGATGCCGGACAGCCGGAATATTTAGTAACGCACGAATTCTCACATCAATTTTTTTACGGATTGATTGCCAACAATGAAGTTTATGAAGCTTGGCTTGATGAAGGATTCACTTCTTATATTTCTACGAAAATAATGTATCACTATCAACCGGAGATTTTAGAAACTTTTAAGTTTGCTACATATATTCCGGTGTTCGGACTTAATTTTTTATCATACAATGAAATTCCTTTAATCTACACCTTAGTTGATGTAAAAGTACCCGAAGGTGCTCGAAGTATTACGAGCTATTATCAAAATTTGACAATCGGTTCCATAGCTGATACTTCTTACAAACTACCAACCCGACTTTCCTATGTTGTTAATTCTTATAATAAACCGGAATTGGTTCTTCACACTCTTGAAAGATATCTTGGGCATGATAAGATGATGAATATCTTAAAAGAATATTATAATGAATATAAATACAGACATCCGCACGGGAACGATTTTATCAACATTGTTAAACGAAATTGCAATGAAGATATGAGCTGGTTCTTTGATGAATTTTACCGCGCTCCTAAAACTTTTGATTATCAAGTGACTTCAATTAAAAAAACATCTTCTAATGAATATGAAATTCTTGTAGAAAGATTAGGTGACGGAATTTTTAAGAACGATGTTGCACTCTACACAGATAAAGACACTCTTTTTCAAAAATGGGATGGAATAGAACGATGGAAGATTTTGAAATTCAAAACTGCAAACGAAGTAATTGCTGCGGAGATTGATCCATACAGAAAAAATTTACTAGATATTAATTTTGCAAATAATTCTTTAACTGTTTCTCATAGGGTCTGGGCATCACTTTCACTTTCAATTCGATTTTTCTTCTGGGTACAGAATGCGTTAATGATCCTTGGAAGCATCGGATGATAGAAAGCATTAAACATATATTAATCCACGGTGTACGCTCAGTATTTCATAATGTTAAATTTGTTATTCTGATGTGGGTAATGAATGCTGCATCTGCGTTGGTTCTTGCTGTACCGGTTTATAATATTTTATTAGATAATATCGGAACATCATTAACTAGCGATCGCCTCGCACATTCATTCGATTACTTCTGGTATCTTCAATTCCGAAATCTTTATTCAGTCCAACTCGATCAACTGCCGCTTAGCATTTATTTTGCCGTTGGTATTTATGCACTGATCCAAACTTTTTTCTTAGGCGGATTGATTTCAGTATTTCACTTCCCGGATAAAAATCATACAGTTGATTTTTTCTTTGGCGGAGTAAGGTATTTTGCAAGATTTGTTAAAGTGCTTTTAATATCGCTTTTATTTTTTGCTGCAGCATTTAAGATTAATTACTACATCGGAGAATTAATAACTTTGCTTTTGAAAAACTCAGAGAATGTGACTGCGGATTTTATTAGCAAATTCATTCGATATATTCTAATGATTTTCTTTATTGGCATTGTAACAATAATTTCAGATTACTCAAAGATTTCTTTGGCAGTTAGAGATAAGACGCAAATATTTAGAGAAATTTATTATGCTGCTGTATTTCTTAAAAATAATTTTAATAAAGTTTTTATCCTTTTTTTAATCGTTGCAATAATAGGTGCATTTGGAGCTGTAGTCTATAATGTCATAGGAAGATTTATTCCTCGAACACCATTCTATTTTCTCATCCTCATCTTTATTCTTCAGCAAATGTTAATTATCTTTCGATTGTTAGTAAGAATGCTTTTCTATTCAACTCAAGTAAGTTTATTCAAGGATTTAAGCGCAGATACAATTAATGCTGAACAATAAAATTTGAAAGGTAACATGTCAATTATTCCAATTACAGTTTACGGCGATAAAATACTTAAGCAGAAGGCGAAAAAAGTTAATGCCGTTAATGATGAGATTATAGATAAGATTAGAAATATGTTCGATTCAATGCGCAATGCTCGTGGAATTGGCTTAGCTGCTAATCAAGTTGGTTACCGCGATTCTATTTTTGTCTTAGATCTTAACGGTACTGAAGGATATGATAATTTCAAACCTCTTGTAATGATTAATCCGGAAATTATTTTACACTCCGATGAAAAAATTATTTTGGAAGAAGGCTGCCTAAGTTTGCCTTTAGTTCGTGCTGATGTTGAGCGATCGCAGGCAATTAAAGTTCGCTATCTAGATTCGGATGAAAATATAATTGAAATTGATACCGATGACTTGCTCGCGAGAGTAATTCTTCACGAGTATGATCATCTAATCGGCAAAATGATTCCCGATCGTGTGGCTGAAGATGTTAAGCTAAATCTGCAAAAAGATTTATCTAATATTATAAAAAGGGAAGTAGAGATTGATTATCCGATCACAGAAATTTAAATAAGTTCAGAAAATATCCCATCTTATTATTTTGATGAGTTGAAAATGAAAATTGTTTTTATGGGCACACCGAAATTTGCAATTCCTTCTCTGCAAAAAATTTTAGAAAGTAAGCATCAAGTCATGGCAGTTGTATCTGCGCCTGATAAAGAACGCGGCAGGGGAAGACAAATTACCTTTTCGCCGGTTAAAGAATTTGCTTTGAAAAATAAAATAGAGGTTTACAATCCGGTTTCACTAAATGATCCGGATTTTATTTTGCAGTTGAAGGGATTACAACCGGATTTATTTGTTGTAGTAGCTTTTCGCATTCTTCCAAAAGGAGTATTCACAATTCCTTTCAAAGGTTCATTTAACTTACATGGGTCACTGCTTCCTAAGTACCGCGGTGCTGCACCAATCCAATGGGCATTAATTAACGGTGATAAACAAACCGGAGTAACAACTTTCTTTTTAGAAGATAAAATTGATACCGGGAATATTATTTTACAAGAAAAACTACCGATAGATGATGAAGATGATTTTGGTTCACTGCATAATAAAATGATGATACTTGGATCTGAGGCAGTTCTTAATACAATTGATCTAATTGATTCTGGTAATTATTCACTAACAAAACAAAATGATTCATTAGCGTCGCCAGCACCTAAGATTACAAAAGAAATTTGTGAGATCAATTGGAATAAAAACTCGCTCGAAATTCACAATCTTGTGCGCGGACTTTCACCTTATCCTGGCGCTTTTTTCATCCACAATGGTAAAAACTATAAAGTATTTAGAACAAGAATGGTTGAAAGTGATCAGTGGTCAATGGTCAGTGGCCAGTTGAATATTAAATCTAATGCAACTGACAACTCACAACCATCAACAAACAAAATATATCAGACCAAAAAAGAAATTTTTATTCAAACTAAAAGCGGTGTACTTCAAATTCTTGAACTTCAGCCGGAAGATAGAAAGCGAATGACAACCGAAGAATTTCTAAGAGGTTACTCTCTAATTAATTGATGGAACAATGATGAGAAATAATCGTTACGAAAGTGTTATTGATGCAATCGGCAGAACGCCGATGGTAAAGCTTGGCAACATTTCAAAAGGATTGAAAGCAACTATTTGGGCTAAGTTAGAATTTATGAATCCCGGCGGTAGCATTAAAGATCGAATTTCAAAATACATGATTGAAAAAGCTGAGAGGGAAGGAAAAATTAAACCCGGTGATACAATTTTAGAAAACTCTTCCGGAAATACTGCAATGGGTCTGGCGATTGTTTGCAGACAAAAAGGTTACAAGTTGAAAATTGTAATTCGTAACACAACCAGCAAAGAAAAAATTAAAATGCTCGAAGTACTTGGAGTTGACGTAGTAAAAGTTGATGCTACGTTACCACCCGAACATCCTGAATCTTATAATCAGTATGCGATAAATTTAGCTAAACAAGATCCGTCGCTTTATTACATAGACCAGCATAACAATTTAGATAATAATGAATCTCACTATATGACGACTGGGCCGGAAATATGGGAACAGATGGATGGTAAGATTGATTATTTTATTGCGGCAGTTGGAACGGGCGGAACTTTATGCGGTGCGGGAAAGTTTCTGAAAGAAAAGAATCCTAACGTAAAGTTAATTGGTCTTGATCCTATCGGATCTGTATTTTATGATTGGTTCAAAAATAAAAAAATGATAACACCAAAACGCTATTTAGTTGAAGGAATGGGTGATGAGTTTTTAATCGGTACAGCACAGCTTGAAATTCTTGACGACATGATGCAGATAGAAGATAAAAAGGCGTTCGGTTGGACAAAGAAACTTGCATTCGAAGAAGGAATTCTTTCTGGAGGATCGAGCGGCGCAAATATTTGTGGAGCTGTTCATCTTGCTCGAGAAATAAACCGCGAAGCAAATATTGTCACAATTATTTGCGACAGCGGTTATAAATATTTTTCAACTATTTATAATGATGAATGGCTTGAGAAAAATAATTTAGTCTAATGAAAAACTATGATTCCTTTATACCGAACAAATAAAAATAATTACAAAAAGCATTTCAAAAAAAAAGCCCCAGGTTATGGGGCTTTAGTAAATCATTAAAACGCTACCCAGCAGAGCAAGTATAAAGTATTGTTATCAGAAGCATTTCTTCCTTCACCGTCATAGTTATTACTGCCACCGTTAAACTTATTATAAGCAACGTATTGAACAGACAATTTGGTATTCAACCAAGGTAGATAGTCAAATTCTGCAGTGAAGCCTCCGCTGTCGGGTAATCCATTAGCACTTCCCGAAACACTCGTCGGTGCATATAAGATAGCATCGCCGTCACCTGTCATCGAAAAATATCCTAAGGAAAATCCGATCTGAGAATGTAAATAGTAATTACCCACTACACGGAAAGAATTTAAATTTCCAGATGTATTAAATGCACTTCCATTTGCTACAGATGCATCAAAAGTTCGCGATTCATGAATCCATGAACCTCGTGCGGATAACATGTCTGCACCAAAAGCTTTTTCAAAATTCAGATCAAATCCAACATCTGAATATTGATCTGTTAATCCTGTAATACCGGCCGGAAACATAGTAGCAGATAAACCGAACGTTCCAAGTTCCAAGTAACAATCTCCAAATTGTTTTTGAAGTGCTATGCGCCAGTAAGGAGCTAAGGATTTTAAAACAACGGCTGATGTACTATCAGGCGGGTTATGACTTCCTTGCTGTGCTGATTTATACACACTGATTTCTGTATACAGCAAGTTATTCCACATACTAAAAACTCCAAGTCCCGCAACGTTCTGTGCTAAACCTCCATCTATCAAAGGAGAAGCTGAAGGTGTGGGAGATACTGAAGAACCGGCATAAGGGAATCTCCATGCTGGTACGGTATTCCATAAATCTTGGACTGTAGGATTATTATTTAAGGTTACTCCGTAAGTAAAACTTTCTGAAGCCAATTCAGTTTGGTCTGCATATCTGATTTCTGCATTGTCTAATTTGAATGCACCATCCTGATCGCTATAAGTAGCTTGAATAAAGCCACCAACCTTTGGTGTTAACGCCCCTGCTATAAAAAAGCTTAGTTGCTGCGGAAGTGAAAAATTTCCATTCTGCGTTGCCGGCTGTTCTTTACTTTTATAAGTATATGATGCCTGAAGCATTGCAGAAAACGGAGACGATTTTGGTAAGCTTAAAATTGTTGTTTCACTATCAGCTTGAGCCTGGATTATTTCTGTAGCAACTAAAGTAAATCCGTTTAACTTAAATTGTCTTCCAAAAGCATTTAGCTCCGGAAAAATTGTATGGCAAGCATTGCACGACATACCTGTTTGCCGTGCAAAACTGGGTATAGCTTTTGTCTGGTTGGAAAAAATTAATAAAACAGTTATAAGAAAAAGCAGACGAATAATACCTGTGGCTTTTTTAGAACCCATATTTTCCTCCTTCAAGATTTATTTCTTATTTAATTGACGAATATAGTTAACTAATGACCAGCGTTGTTTTTCTGATAGAGCTGATTTCCATGAAATCATTGGTGGTTTACCTGTAGTGATTTTCCAGTATAATGCTCCATCTGATTGTTCTTGAACTTGTTTAGATGAAAGATTTTTCGGTTTAGGATTTAATGCTGCGGCTGCCGGTCCATTGCCTTCACCTTTATCACCATGGCAACTGGCACAATTAGTATTGTATAAATTTTTACCCTCTTTGGTAGCTTTTGCATCTTCTACCAAAGGGTTTTTTAATTTATCAACAAATTTAGGTGCTTTCCATTCAGTAACACCAGCTTGATAGCATAATATCATTTCATCTTTAGCAGTTTTAAAATTTGTTCCCGTGGATAAAAAGCTTGGAACAAGTATGAATACGAATACAAGAATTGCAATTTTTTTAATTAAATGGCCTTTCATTTTTTATACTCCGTTTAAGAATTTTATGGTAAGGGTTACGTTTATATTTTTTTTACGGTACGTAAACCCTATAAATTAGTAAGTCAGGAAAAACAGAATTCAAATCAAGAAAAAATTCAATCGAATAACTTTTTCCATTGGAGGATATTGAGGGAACAAGTTATTAAGTAAGAATGTTTTTCTGGTGATAAAAGTTCCCGGTAAGTGATTTATATGTAAGTTGGAATTGGCACGGTCTTGTATCCGATGTGTCTTTCCGTAGTCTTCATAGTCTAATAAATCATAGTCGGAAGTTTTCATATCAATATTATTTATTGCTGTAGCTGATAAATTATTTTCAATTTGATAGAAAGTAAGTTTGGAAAATTCATTTTGCGAATTAGGTCTGATATCATTCTCTTGACTTGTTGAATCTAAAGCGAGTGAAAAACTTGAGCAAATAATAAATACAACCGTTACAATTAGCGTTAGTAAAAATAATTCGTTTCTTTTATTTGCAATAAGATCTCTGTTCATTATGCGCATACTATTTTTTTTGATTTCCTTACTTTCCCAAATCACTGAAGATATAACCAATGGCACAAATCGTTTAGAGGTAAATATTCATATTCTGTCACTAATTACATTATTTTACATTTATTGTGCTATAATATAC
>Ga0163199_1000353_pt1 | contig 29089 bp, 20 predicted proteins | sample PL_2010_150m_FD_113537 | JGI IMG/M metagenome (GOLD analysis project Ga0163199, IMG submission 113537) | Freshwater microbial communities from Powell Lake, British Columbia, Canada to study Microbial Dark Matter (Phase II) - PL_2010_150m | ecosystem: Environmental > Aquatic > Freshwater > Lake ...
ATGTAATGCAATATCAGTACATTTTTTAAATGCGGATAAATTTTTGGTGGGGACTGCGGATTTGTGTGCTAATTGATTTAGTTATAAAACTCATATTCCAGTTTCAAAAGTTTTATCGGCTCGTTAAGTTTATCGCTAGTAATTCTTTCTTTCAGATTACCTTTCTGATCATATTTAAAATCATATTTAAAAAAAGTATTTTCATCTTTATTATCGTTTTGTTCTTCAACAACATTTCCCTTTGTGTCAAATCTAAATGTACTAGAATAAATTAATTTACGGTCTTTGCCATAATTTGAATCTTCAATTCTGTTTCCATTTTTATCAAATTTATAAACAACTGATTCCATTAAATCGCTATCTTCATAGCGAGATTTTTCAACCAATTTTTTCCCTTCATATTTTGAAACAACTTTTCCAATTACTTTGCCATCTGAATCGTATTTTATAGATTCTATAGTTTTACCGCCGTCTATATAATTCTTCATCTCTTTAACAACCAGACGACCTTCGTCGTCATATTGTGCTTCAACTGATAAATTACCAGCCGAATCATATTCATACCCGAACTTCTCGATAAGTTTTCCTTTGGCATTGTATTTAACTTTCTTAACAATTTTATTTTCATCGGAGTACGTTAGTATAGTTTTACTTTCTACGGCATCGTCAGAATCCAATTTAGTTTCTTTTACTAGATTGCCATTTTGGTCAAATTCAAATTGGAGTTTGCTTATAACTTTTTCGTCTGCTTTTAATTCAGCTTTCTCAATCAAATTATTTTTCTCATCATATTTGAAAGTAAACATGGAATCGATATTATCTTTTTCATCAAATTTTATTTGGGAAATTACATTTCCCTGCTGATCGTATCCATATTTCATTTTATAATCTATTTCACCATTTTTATCATAAGCTATTTGAGATGTAATAAAACCGTTTTTATCAAATTCGGAATACAGAAATTTCTTTCCGTCTTTAGAAGCTTCGCCAAAAACATAATCGAAAAGCTGCTGGGTGCATGTCTTTATTGCAGCAACTTTCATTTTTGCTGACTCTTTGTTTAGATCCTTCGGTTGCGAAAAACTGTTTTGAGTCATCAATAAAAATGAGATAAATATAACTACCGCACAGTTGATACTTGGTTTCATTGGATACTCCAAATTATTTGATAGATAAAAATAATGTCAACAATTTTTTAATTAGAGAAAATATAGCAAAATATTTCCATAAACCCATGTTATACAATAGGGAATACAATCGATAATAGATATTGGGTGTGTATACTATGTCTATTCAAAACCTCAAGTGTCCTAAAAGTAATGATTTTTATCTAACGTTTTTTTGTTTCGTGAAATGAATAATTGATTATTAAATTTTGTGACCAAAAAGTGACCGAGAAAAAATTTTCCTTATTATATATAATCAGCTCAGTAATAAAATTTCAAGTGGTTATTCAATATTTCAACATTTTTATTTGTGCACGGGGTTTTGGATATGGACAGGCGAGAAAGTCTGTTCATCATAAAACCAGAAACAGTTATCAGATGGCACAGAAAAGGTTTTAAAATCTATTTGCGGTGGAAGAGTAATAATGATGCTGGAAGACCAAGAATTCCAACAGAACATATTGAACTCATCAAAAAAGATTGCAAATGAACACCCCACAATGGGTTTTCATTTACCCCAAGGTTCATTTTTTTCAAATAGATTACTACCTTTGAACTGTACTTAAAAATCAATTAAGATAAATATTATAATTTGCCTTCAACGAATTTAATTGTCTTATCATAAAATTCCAGCAATAGTATAGTAGGATCATACGACGTATTGTTAAACATCAAAATGAATGTAATATTTTTTTCGGGCCAGTAATAAGCAAGCGTTTTAAAACCAAAAATTGTTCCGGCATGCCCCCATATTTTTTTGCCGTTAGTAATGCCAAGATTAGCAATTCCAAGTCCGTATCCGGATATCTCTCCACTGCTTATTGTATTTAGTCTCTCTGTTTGTAATGAGCTTGATATGAGTAAACCTTTTACAAGCGCTTGTACCCAAGTTTTCAAATCATAAATGTCCGATATCAAAGCACCAGCATAACCAGCATAGGAAGGATTAAAGACTTCTGTTACATCAGGTAGCGGAGTTTCATTTTCACCCCAACTATATCCATGAGAATAATTTCCCCACATAAAATTATCTGCTGGGTAAGCAGTATTGTAAAGCTTTAACGGCTCTAAAATTCTTTTCTTTAATTCATAAGGGAGTATATTTCCAGTTATCTTCTCTATTATCATACCGGCAATTATTGTATTTGTATTTGAATAGTGATGAGCACTTCCAGGAATGAAATAAAGCGGTTCCGGATATGCAATGTCAACTAACTCCTGCTGTTGCCAGATTTTCATTGGGTTAGCTTTTACCGGTCCTGCTAAAGTAGGTGATTTGTCTGTGTAATTATAAATTCCGCTAGAATGATTACAGATCATTCTAATTGTTATATCATTCCATTTTGTATAAGCCGGTAGAAACTTAGTTATTTTATCTTCCAGACTGACTTTACCTGAATCAACCAACTGTAAAAGTACTGTGTAGGTAAAAGTTTTTGTAACACTTCCCATTCGAAATTTCATATCATCCTTCATCACCTCGCCAGTTGCAATATTTGATTTTCCTTTTGCTTTGATCCATGCAAGGTTTTGATCCGGTGCCCAAACAGCGGCGATTAAACCGGGCACCTTTGAGTTTACAATAAGGGAATCAGTCAGTCGTTCGAAAAATGAAGTAAGTTTATCGTTATTAGGAGGAGCTAAGGGATTAGAATTTTCTTGACATGATAAGGTGAAAACAAATAAAAGTGAGGAAATCAATAGAGTGAAATAGAATTTCCTTTTGTCAGAATGCATTATCTCCTCCGTTAAGGATTAAAAATATTTTTACATATCTACTTGTGTAGAGATATAAATGTATTTCGTGTAACAAGATCTATATTGATGTTGCTTTCAAACGAAATAATGCTTGCTGGTAATTCTGTTTATAATACTTAGAATAAAGCAGAGCTGTCTAAAAGATTCTGGAATAATATTCCAGAAATAAAGAAGAGTTTTAGAGGCAAATAGTGCTTTCTCCTATAACTAAATTATCGAATAAGAAAATTTTTTCCTAAATAAATCTGTATGTATCTAAAACTTAAAACAGAGCTAAGTAATAAATCCTTTGTGATTCAGAATGTAAAATAGACGAATAGAAACCATGACTTTAAAATTTAACTAAATACTTTTCTTTGTAAATAGATGTCAATGCATGCAAAAGGAGGCAATTCTTAAAATGAAAAAACCCGAAATGTTTTTCGAGCTTTTGCAGAGAGTCAGGGAATCTCTTCCATGTTCAAAATACTTAGTTATTAGCTTGTATTTGTAACTATTTTAGAACTTGTGACCAAATTTTGACCAAGAAAAAATTTTTCTTATCTATTATATAGATGATTCGATAAAAATCTCATTTCGATTCTGCTACTGAGTGCAAAAAAAACGAATAATCTAATTGGGATATTTAGTTAAAACTTTTAATTGCATCATCAACAGATGTGAAGTTAGTAAATACTGAAGTGAGTTTAGTAATTACAAGTAAGCTCTCAATTTTCTCAGTTGCATTAGCAAGTTTAAGATCACCACCGCCATTCTTAACAGTTGTGTACCCACCAATCAACATTCCTAAACCAGAACTGTTTACAAATCCAGTTTCTTTAAGATCAATAATTATATTTTTCTTACCTTCTGAAATAAGTTTATGAAGTGTATCGCTAAACTCTACATCTTTTGCTGTGCCCGTGATATCACCTTTAAGTTCAATCACAACAGCTGTGTATTTTTGCACTAAATTGATTTTCATTATTCCTCCAATAAATTTAACTATTCAAGTTATGTCAATATATCATTTTATTTTTATCACTACAAAAGTTACATCGTCTTCAGGTTCTTTACCATTAGACCATTTCGTAGCGGAGTTCTTCAAATGCTCAATAATTTTTTCCGGTTCTTTTTCTGCAACTGAGAGAAACTCTGTTTTTGTTCTATCATATCCGTACACATCATTGTTGTTATTTTTCAATTCTGGTAATCCATCACTTAACATAAGAATAGTATCACCTTTTTCTAATTTTCTTTTTTCAAGCGAGTAGGGGAAATTATTCATCGCACCAAGTGGCATTCCTTTAATAAAAATTTCTTCTATGGATTGATTATTCATTCTGTAAATAAGCGCGGGAGGCATTGCGGCAGATGAAATTGACAATTGTGAACCTTTTATTTTTAACATCTGCAAACACATTGAAAGCTGACGAAATTTCATGTCCCTTATTACTTGAGAAATTCTAGAATATGTATCTAAAATATTTTCGCCTGATGCTAAACTGTTAAACAAACTTTTCGTAATGGTCACCATTGTTCCGGCTTTCATTCCGTGTCCTGTTGCATCACCTATAACTGCGGTAAGTGTTCCATCACTTCCAACCTGGAAGTCATAATAATCACCCCCGACTTCTGTAGCGGTTTTCATGTGGACTGCAATTTCAAGATTAGAAAGTTGCGGGAGTTCTTTAGGAAGCATTGCAAGTTGTAACTGGCGAGCTTCTTCAAGTTCTTTTGTTTTGCGCTCGTTCTCTGCCTGAATAATTTTATTCTGAGCTTCTGCATTCTTAAGATCTAAGAAGCGGGTAAAAGTGAGATTGAAAACCCCTGCAAATCGTTCAAGAAAGTTTATTGTTTCTTCAGGCTGGGTTTCAGGTGAACCAATTCCAATAAATCCTTTTGAGAAATAAGCAATACTTTGTACTCTTCTCTTCTGTGATAAGCCCATCCTAAAAGGAACTTTGAGTTCTTCGTTGAGATATCGAAAATAATCTTCCAATTCTTTACCGTGCACATCAATAGTTATGGATTTCTTTTGCTGCTTCCAAGCATCATACATTTTAGAAATAGTAACTGATTTTTTTTTATCTCCGGTAAAGTGTTTACTGACTTTAGTTCCGTCTTCATCAGTTATCCAGAATTCAATATTATCACCTTCAGCTTCTATTATTCCGATATACAAACGATTAGGTGCAATACCTAATCCAATCAATTGCTTAAAGATAACCACTGCAGTTTCTGCAAGTTCATTACTATTCCGCATTGCCATTGTACGACTACGAACTCTTTCAAGTGCTGTTTCAATCTGTGCTTCTCTTGCCTGTGCTTCTGCATTTTTCAAATCAAGAAAGCGGGTGTAGGTTAGATCGAAGACTCCGGCAAATCTTTCAAGAAGTTGAACAGTTTCATGAGTGTGAGATTCATAATTAGAAAGGGATAGCATTCCCTTAGAAAAGAAAGCAGCAATTACTAAACCGTGGAGGTTGGAATAATCATTGTCGTCAGGAATACCACTTAATGTACTTCTGTAATTAACCCAATCTTGAAGATCTTTTCCAACAAGTTCAACAGCAGTAGATTTACTGCCATTCTTCCAATCAGTGTAAAGTTTGTTTAATAAAACAGGTTCATCAATACTTGCATTAAATTTTTGATTAACTTTAGCACCTCCCCCGCTCCAATCAGTTACCCAGAATTCGATAACACCCTCATCCTCTTTCATTATTCCGATTGTTATCATTTTGGGAGTTTTGTCTAATTCTTTAAACTGTTGGAATAGTACTGAAGCAGTCTCTGAAAGCTCTTCACTTTTCTGCATCGCCATAGTTCTAGCTCGAACTCTTTCCAATGCGGTTTCAATCTTTGCTTCCCTTGCCTGTGCTTCTGCATTTTTTAAATCAAGAAATCGTGTGTAAGTAAGATCAAACACTCGTGCAAATCTTTCTAACAATAGAAATGTTTCTTGAGAAATAGTACTCTTGCTGGAAAATATTAAAGCTCCTTTGGAAAAATATGCGATGTTGACAATCCACTTCTCATCGTATGTATTTTGATATATTTCTTCACCCAAAAACTTGTTGCGCCAGTTATTATATTCTAATAATTCTACTCCGGTAATTTCGATTACAAACGATTTTAAGTTTTCTTTCCAAGCAGCAACAAATTTCTGCATAACAAATGGTTCATCATTATATCGAATTCTCCGTGTTTGCGGCAATTGGTTCCCATGAATTGTTGCCGATATTTCCACTACTCCTTCTTCTTCTTTAATAATGCCTATCGAAATTTGCTCGGCAATTTCACCTAGCTCCTTTAACTGTTGAAAGAGAAGAAACGTAGTTTCAGGAAGTTCTTCACTCCTCTGCATTGCCATAGTTCTTGCACGAACTCTTTCAAGAGCAAGTTGAATTTGTGCTTCTCTTGCCTGTGCTACAGCCTGTTCAATATCTATAAATCTGCGGTATGCTAATTCAAATACATTGCGGAAGCGTTTGAATAAATTAATCTCTTCTTCATTTAATGGAGAATAAGTGGACATACCTAAAGCCACTGGGCCCAATGAGTACCAATAGTAGTTTAGAGATTCAGCCTTTTCCAAATAAAAGTCTGCAAACTGGTTAGTCGTTTTCTGATAAGCATACCAATCTTTAAGTTCTTTACCTTGCAAGGTATGTTTAAATAATTCTTCTGCACCATTAAGCATTTGATTTGCAAATAGATTCTGTAGGTCATGGGTTTTGAAATCAACTTCAGTGATTATTTTTTTATTATGCTTAAAGTAGAATTCATAGTTGAGATAGATGCCTTTTGTTTCATAGAAAATTGCAGTCTGAACATTTCTAATCTCTTTTACTTTAAGACTTTCAAGTTGCTCAGAAATAATTTGACATACTTCAAGCATATCGCTTGGTTTTTTCATAGTTAATGCAGAAGAACGAACTTTTTCAAGTGCAGTTTCTATTTCTAATTCTCTGTTTTTGTTCAATAACTCAGAAGTTTTTTCCTCAACAAGTTTTTGAAGTTCTTCATTTTTTCGTTGCCATTCGTTTAAATGCCAGGTATCTCCTTCAGTCTCTACTGCAACAGAACCGTGCAGATGAACTAACATCCATTTTCCATCAAGATAATAAAATACAGAGCTGAATCGTAAGGGTAATTCATTCTTAGCTCCATCTATTATCATGCTTATTTTAATCTCATCTACAAAGATTGCAGCTTCTTGATTAGAAGTTACTCTTCGAAAGACTGGTTTCACATCAAAATTAATTTCTGCACCAGCACCTTGCTCTCTTTGGTCAATCACCAGTTTACGTAACCTCATTATATCAAGAATTTTTTCATCTAAAGTTGTTCCATATCCCATCACATCGTCAGCAATATATTCTCTCATACGATCAAGAGGTGAATCGTACAAAATTAAGTTGAGAAATGTATCGTACGTTTCTTTAAGTAATTTTTCTTTCTCAATGTTCATAGTTCACAAGTATTATTATTGATTAAATTTTTCCTTTTATTGATTTTGCTTTCATAATTTTTTTTTAAAATTAAACTACCTTGAAGATCTGAAGACCATGACCTTCAAGGTATTAAATGAGTTAACTTTTATTTCTTTGGAGATTTTAATTCAACAACAAGGACTTCAAAAGATTTTTTGCCCGTATTTTCCGGTAAATGCTTTCCTGCTGGTGTCCACATTGTCATTCCTGCTGTAAATTTTGCGTCTTGAGATTTACCATCAGGCATGGTAAACTTGTTTTGTCCATCAGATAAAAACACAGCAACTGCATTTGGATGTTCGTGCATAACTGATTTTTCGCCAGGACCATAATTAACTCGCAGTACTCGAACTTGATCATTTTCAAATTCGACTTTGTAATGTTTTGGATCAACCTTTACAGCATCTTGTGCAAAGCTGCTGCCGGTTAGAAGGAAGAATGCAACAATAATTATTGCAAAGAATTTTGATATATGTTTCATGGTACTAACTCCTTTTTGTTTGTTGAAGAATATATTTATTAGTAATGCATTTATTAGTAAAGCAAATTTTTTATAATCGCTCATACCTTTAAATATTTATTGAGTTTTATTTAACTTTAATTACTACAAACGTAACATCATCTTCAGGCTCTTTATCATTAGTCCAACGCCTGCCTTCTTCTTTTAGATATGTTACTATCTCTTCCGGTTCTCTCTTGGCAATCTCCTCAAAACTATTTCTCGCTCTTTTGTAACCGTATATTTCCATACTTTCATTTTTAAGTTCTGCAAATCCGTCACTCATCAATAATAAAGTGTCCCCTCTTTCAATCTTTAATTCCTTTACATCATAAACAATTCCTTTCATTGCACCTAAAGGCATATTGTTAATTACAACCTCTTCAATAGTTTGTGAATTTTTTCTGTAAATAATTAACGGAGGCATTCCGGCATTTGTAGTTATTATTTTATTAGATTTTATCTGAACACATGTAAGCGCCATCATCAATCTTCCAAGCTGCATATCCTTAATCGACGAGCTTGCATTTTCGAAGAATGGCTTAAGTTTAATGTTAGTTCTGTCTGACATAAAAAGAGATTTCATTATTGATACCATCATACCTGATTGCATACCGTGCCCGGTTGCATCACCAAGAATAACAGTTAATGTTCCATCCGGGTGAACGTTAAAATCATAATAATCACCGCCCACTTCGGTTGCAGTTTTCATATATACCGCAATATCAAGATGAGGTAATTGCGGAAGTTCTCTCGGCAGCATTGAATGCTGAAGAAGTCGTGCTTCATCTAATTCTTTTGTCTTACGAGCGTTTTCAGCTTCAAGTAATCTTTTGTTTTCTTTTTCTTTTCTTCGATCTAGTTCATACTTTCTCATTCCTCCAATTACACTCACAAAACCGATAATATAAATTCCGTATGCCCACCAGGTAAGCCACCAAGGTGAATTAATAGTGAACGAATAGAAATCCTCGTTCGTTTTCATTCCATTGGAAGTAATAGCTCTTACTTTAAATCTATATTTCCCGGGCGGAAGATTCTGGTATTCTACAAAAGGAAGATTTGAAGGTCGGGACCATTCTTTATCTAAACCCTCTAAAAGGTGTTCATAAGAAGTTTGGCGGGGATCTTTATAATTTAATGCGGCATAATTAAACACGAATGAATTTTGAGAGTACGAAAACCCTTCCGGAAATTTATAATAGTAAGATTGAGTATCCACAGATACTGAAGAAATTTTTAAAGGATAACTGCTTCTCTCTCCTTTATTAATGTAAATCCCGGAACCATTATAATATTCAACAAGATTTCCATTGCCGTCCATTATAGCCGCATACGGTCCCCCTGTTACTACATTCTCGTCATCATAATAAGTTTGAAACTTATCTCCGTTCACTTGTAAAGCACCGGAAGGAAATCCAAAAAAAAGATTTCCTTTTTCGTCAACGATGGGATTAGAAATACTTGTTGAAGGTAGTCCATCTTTTTTTGTATAATATTTCAAATGAGTTCCATCAAAAATTACAAGTCCCATGTTTCTCAGCCGGATATACAATCTGTCGCTTGCCTGAATATCAGTTTTTGTACCAGCAACACTTGCACTTTTCAAAATTCTAAAATCAGCGGTTGCGTTCACACTATCGCTCATGTTAATAAATTTATTTCCATTAAAAACATAAAACCCTCCGACAGTCAAGAAATACATTCCATTTTTTAATTTACCAACATAATGAAGCTGTTTACCCGGCACATTCCAGTTTTGTGGCGGCTGATGCCAGGTTTTTCCATCATAGATCATAATTTTGCAATTGACTGAAGAGAGATCTTTAATGTTATCTGAGAAGAGACCGAATAGCCAGAGCCTCCCTTCGTTATCTTCTCGAAAATCGAAAGTCTGGTACATTTTATTATTATCCGTATCAATAAAAGGAGATTTTATTTCAATAAATTTTTCGCCGTCAAACTTTCCAAGGTAAAAATCAGCTTTAACAAGATCTTTCGACTCGGGTCTAACATAATTCTGCAAAGCATAAATTTCACCATGTTCAGTTTCCATTACATTTGTTGTGTTATAAAATTTACGTTTATCAGATTCAACATTCTTAAACTTTAATATCTGTTCTCCTTCGCTGTTCTTAATCTCGCGGACAGTAGTTATTCCCTTTGCTGTAGGAATCCATACCCTCATTTTACTATCCTGATAAACATCAAAAGTTATGTTACTCAACAAACCATCTTTTTCAGTATATCCTTTTAATTTATTACCATCCCAGATATTTATTCCTGTGTTAAATGTTTGAGCATAGGCGGGTAAAGTTGTATAAGAATAGGAAATCCAGACAATACCGTTTTTATCAGTATATAAGTTTGGGATACCGCCAAGTAATTGGAGTAAGCCGTCCTTACCGGTAAGCATCTTTGAAAAGTTTGGATAATAAAATCCAAATCCTTTAGATGTCCTCATTATACATCCGTCATTCGTCTCTCCGGCAGGATAAGCTGTAAAAGCATCAAACTTTTCCCAATTTCCATTTTTGTTTTTAAACATTTGATCGGGAAATTTTGAACTCTGCGCTTGTAAAGCTTGTGTAGTTTGAAGCACTAATAGTTCCGGAAAGAATTTATTTTTTTTCATAAAGAACGTCTGCGCATAGTGAAAATCGTTTAAAATTTTCCCGGTTTTCGTATCAAATTTATTTTTAATATTCTCAATGATATTTGAAGGTTTCCATTTTCCGTCAATAAATTCATAAATGCTTTTGTCTTTTAAAGTGAAAGTCTCGATTCCAGATGACAGTGTAGTTAAGAAAATTTTATCAAGCTCTTTGCTGTAATGAACTGAATAGGGTCTTTGACCTTTTCCGAAATTATCCAGAAAATCTGTAAACTGATGGAATTTTGTACCATCATACATTAATACTCCCGAAGTGTTTTTAAATAATCCGTTTGATGTAACCACGCCGGAAAATGCAAGCCATGTATTGCCATCCTTATCAATCGAAGTTATTACATGCTGCGACAGAATTGATGCGTTCTGCATTTTTATTCCGTCAGATTCATCAATCTTTTTGAATATGTTATTCTTATATAAAGCAATATATGATCCTTCTTTAGTTTGAGTATTAGTTCCGTCTGAAGAAAAAATGAGATCACCATAAGGTGTCTCAATGAACCTTGTCGCATTGTCTAATGGGAAATTTGTAGAATCGTAAACTGAAAATTTGCCATTTTCAAATTTTGTTAATCCCCCGTTAAACTTTTTATCAATGAATGGAGTCTCCGATCCAATCCAAATCCTTCCTTTGCTATCTGCCTTTATAAAAGTTACGATTTGGCCGGATAATCCGTTTATACTATAACCGTCTTTTTCAGAATATGCTTTGAAATCTTTTCCGTTGAAAGTTATAAACTTTTTTGTTGATGCGAAGTAGAGAGTATTTTTAGTAGAATCGTAAAACATATTTTGCATTTTTGGCAAACCATATTCTTTACCTACTTCCTCAAATTCATAACCATTAAACCTATAAGTTCCTTCAATTCCCGAAAGCCATATGTAACCATCTTTAGTTTGGACAATATTGGAAATATTGGTAGTCGGCAAACCTTCTTTATTGGTATACTCAACAATATCAGAATTTGCCTCGGTCTTTTGTCTCTGCTGAGGAAATGCAAATGATGAAATAAGAAATAAAAATGCAACAGTAATTAACCTTGCAAAAGTTAACGTCATAAGATCCTCCGCAAAAACAATTAATTAAAAATTTATTAGAAAAAGATTTTGCTTATTTCATTTTTATTACAACAAAGGTCACATCATCTTCAGGCTCTCTGTCGTTTACCCAACGTGAACCTTCTTCTTTTAGGTAAGTAATAATTTCTTCCGGTTCTTTATCTGCAACTTCTTCAAATGAATTTCTTGCACGTTTATATCCATAAACTTCATTATGCTTATTTTGCAATTCAGGTAATCCATCGCTCATTAACAATAAGGTATCACCTTTGAACAATTCTATCTCTTTTAACTCATAAGGAAAATTCTCCATAGTTCCCAACGGCATTCCTTTCATTAAATGTTCTTCAATTTTTCTGCTCTGTTTCTTGTATAAAAATACCGGCGGCATTCCTGCTGCTGACATCACTAATCTATTGTTTTGAATCTTAAGCATTGTCATGCACATTGCAAGAGAATGAAACTGCATTTGTTTTATACATCGGGTCATTTCTTGGAATGTAAAAAGTATATCCGGATTTGCAGCATAACTGTTAAACAAAGATTTAGCCGATGTAACCATTGTACCGGCGCGCATACCATGTCCGGTTGCATCACCCAAAACAACTGTTAGTGTTCCATCTATGCCAACATTAAAATCATAATAATCGCCGCCAACTTCTGTTGCTGTTTTCATATAAACTGCTATATCGAGATGAGGGAATTGTGGTAGTTGTTTTGGAAGCATTGATAACTGCAGCTCACGTGCACTTTCAAGTTCTTTTGCTTTCCGGTCATTTTCAATTTCGAGTGTTCGACGCTCTGCTTCACTTGCAATCGCCTGCAGTTCAGCTTTCTGTGCTCTTAGTTCAGCATTCTGAAATCTCTGTCTTTCTCTTTCTCTCAGTAATAATCTTCGTCTTTGAAAACGATCAATTCCGAAAATTATTCCTGCAAAGACAAAAACATATCCCATGTATGCCCAAATTGTTCTCCACCACGGTGACAAGACTTTAATTTTAATTGAAGTACCTGCTTCATTCCAAACACCATCACCATTGGATCCTTTTACTCTGAAAACGTAATCACCCGGAGGAAGATTAGTGTAAGACGCAAATTTTCTATTATCGTAGATCCAACCTTCTTTATCAAATCCATCTAATCTATAAGCGTATTGATTTTTTTCCGGTCGGGAAAAATGAATTGCACTGAATTCAAACGAAATGTTGTTTTGGCTGTATGCAATTTCAATCTCTTTTGTTTCTAAAATACTTTTTGTTAACGGTGAGTTTTTTGAAGAAGGATAAATTAATTCATTAGAAATCTTTAATTGAGAAATATTAATCTTCGGTACTTGTTTGTTAATGTTACTTGAATGAAAAGAATTAAATCCGTTTTGTCCGGCAAAAAATAATTCTCCTGACTGACTTTTAAACGAGGCCCGATTGTTAAATGTATAACCTTGCAATCCATCTTTTACATCATAATTAATAAAAATTGGGTGAGTTATATCTTTGTTAAATTTCGAAATCCCATTAAGAGTGCTCAACCATAAATTTCCGTAGGTATCTTCTTCAATGGCTACAACATAATTCGAGGGTAAACCATCTTTATCATAAAGAACGTTAAACTGTTTTGATTGCTGATCATACTTTATCAAACCGCCATTGGTTGCTATCCATGCAACTTTACTCTTATCTACAAATAGATCATTTATATTTTTCAGATTTTCTGTGAAGTTAACATTTGCATTCTCTTGCAAATAAGTTACAGAGTTTTTTCTAATATCATAAAGGCTGAGACCCGTTGATGTTCCAATAAGCACCGTACCATTATCCTGATATTCTACTTTGGTAATATTATCTCCATTAATGAAAGGTTTGCTTTTACTTGAAGCAATCAAATCTTTGCAATTATTTAGATCAATACCTGATAAATCAAATACTTGAATTCCCCATAACGTTGAATCGCTTGGCGGCTCTGCATTCCATTTGCCGTATGAATGACTATCATCCGATCTGTATCTTAATGTGTAATTGCCTTTTTCTAATTTTATTATTCCCGCAGTTATACGATTCTTAAAATTTCCACCCAAATAAAATGAATTGTAATAATTGAATTGGTTCCAAAGTGTATCCGACTTTGAATTAACAATCCAACCATAATCTACCATTCCACTATTATTCACGCCCTCGCCTACTCCAATTATCATTACATCAGTTTGTTTATCTAAACTGAATTCTTTTTTTAGATCTTGATAATCCCCAACCTTGGTTAATCCCGCTAATGGATTACTCTTTGTATTAAGTGAATCAATTATGGAGAGAAGTTTTTCGTCATAAGCACGTGATAGAAATGTTGGAATAAATTGTTTTGCGTTAGTTTTAGTATCGAACTTAGTTAACCCGGAGATTCCCGAAGCCACCCACAGATTTCCATAATCATCCAACGAGATATTGTTAATATCATTAAAATCAATTGAATAGTGATTTGTTTTTAAGCTCAGATCATAATTCGTGAATGAATTATTTGAAAGATTTATCTTACTGAGTCCCTTCCTAGTTCCAAGCCAAAGCTCTTGAGAAGCACCGGGATAAATAGATCTAATAAAATTATCAGGTATTGATTTTGCATTACCTTTTTGGTTTTTAAATTTATTAAAGGTTTTTTCTTTCAGATTGTACTTTACTAATCCGTCATTTGTACCGAGCCAAATAAAATCTTTATCTAAAGGATTTTGATAAATTGAAGCTATAAATAAATTAGTATTTGAATTTACTTTGTCGGTTGGATTGGCGTAAAGTGTAAATGGTTCCTTTTGAAAATCTAATTTTAACAATCCGTTGTTAAGAGTAGAGATCCATAGAATTCCAAAATCATCCTTATAAAATTTAAAAAAGACATCATAGATAAACACTGATTTTGGTAAATCGGATTGGTCTAAATTAGTAATCTCATTTGTCTTCATGTTATATTTGAAAATTCCATGCGAAGACGATCCGATCCAAAGATATCCATCATTATCCTGATAGATTTTATATGTGGAATTTTTATCGTTATTATTAAATTTTTCTTTGGGAAATAATTTTATTTCGTTAAAAATGCCGCTGTGGGGATCAAAATTATAGAATCCGTTCTGACTGCTTATCCAAATCTTACCTGTTTTGTCTTCATATAAATCATATATATTTATTTTTTTGAAAATATTAGGATCTTTGGGTGCTACGTCAATCAATTCGAAAAGACTGGTAGACTCATTATACTTTACTAATCCTTGAAAAAAGTAATGTGCATATATTTCTCCCGACGAAGTTTCCATTACTGAAAAGTCAGTACCCGTGAATGGAGTTTTATTATCACCATTTTTAATGAAGGTTCTTTCAAATTTGTTAGTTGCAATATCAAACTTAAACAGACCATCAAATGTTGCTGCCCAAATTCTTTTTTTGCTGTCTTGGATAAAATGGAATATCGTATTTGCAGAAATATTGATCTTACTTGGATCGGGTAAATAAGTTACAAAAGATTCGTTAGCCCGGTCGTATTTACACAAACCTCCCTGTGTTCCCACCCACAAAGTTTCATCTTTATCTATCATTAAGGAAAAGACAAAATTATTTGATAATGATTTTGCAGCACCGGGATCATTTTTGTATACCTTGAAATTGTATCCGTCATACCGGTTCAACCCGTCCGCTGTGGCAATCCAAAGAAAACCATATTTATCCTGTAAGATATCAAATACAGTCGCGTTTGATAATCCGGCAGGAATAGAGATGTGTTCGAAATTATATTTCTGTTGACCAATTAGTGGTGAGAATGAAATGATGAACAAAAATATTATTAAATAATTATACTTAATAATAGGTGCGAGCATTTTAACCTCGTAAGCATTTTTTAATATAGATTGTCTGATTATTGTATAAAATTTTTTATTACTTCCTGATTAAATAGAGAGCGGTTATATCATCACTCTGCGGAGTATCTGCAGTATGTTTTTTAACATCCGTTATTAAATTTTTAATAAATGTTTCTGCTTTTGCGGGTTTATTATTTAGGAAGAATAATTCAAGTCTTTCATCGGAATACTCTTCGTTCTTTTCATTCATAGCTTCGGTAATTCCATCGGTGTAAAAAAGAATTTTCTCGCCTGGTTCTATTTTTATATAGGAACTTTCATACGGCAATCCGAAATTGAGCATTCCAAAAGCAAATCCGCCTTTATCGAGTTTCGTTAATTTTTCATTGGAGGAATAAAAGATAGGATTATGACCGGCATTTAAATATTCTATAGTACCGGTCGGGGGATCAAGAACGGCTATGAAACCAGTTATATATTTTTCCGGTGTTGAAGCTTTAAAAATAATTTTATTCAGACGATCGGCTACATCAGTTAATTTAAAATCGTTTTCAACGTAGGCATTAAGAGATGCATTTAATGTGTTGACTAACAATCCCGAGGCGACTCCCTTCCCTGCAACATCGGCTATTATTATAAGAAATCTTCCATCTTTTAATTTTGTAACATCATAATAGTCTCCGCCAATTTCTAGAGATGGAATATTAATTCCGGCAACATCATATCCATCAATCTTAGGAAGTTTCTGCGGAATAATTCTTTTCTGAATTGTTGCAGCCATTTCAATCTCTTGCTGCATTCGTTCTTTTTCAATTGCTTCATTGTGCAAATGTTCATTTTCAATTGCAGCTAAGACCTGTCTTGCAAAAGCCGTAAGTAATATTCTATCTGTTTGATCAAAATCTGTAATTCCATTTCTACTTTCTTTTTCGGAAAGCGTAAACAGATATTTTAATTCCTTGAATTCAACAGATGTTTCAATTTTATTTTCTGAATTGAAAACTTTTTTTATATCTGAGTCTTCAGGAAATCCTATTGAAGATATAATCTCATCGCCGGAAATAATTTGTAAAACTCCGCAAGAAGCATTCGTTAATGCTGCCGCCCTCTCCAATGAAAGTTCAAGCAATGAAGAAGTTTTGTGAAGTTTCGAAATTTCTATCCCTGTATCTATCAAACTGTTAAGCTGAACAACTTTATGATTTAATGAAAAATTTAATTGCTTCTCTTTTTTTTGATTAATAAAAGATTGGTATGCATTATCTAATAACTGAAGAAACATCTGAAGAGTAATTTTATCAAGTTCGGTTATTTCGGTCTTATCGATTTTGTCTCCAATAACCAGTCCCCAAAACGATCCATCGGTTAATGGCAAAGTTGCAATAATGCCGAAGTCTCTATCACTGAAATAATCAATGCTAAGATTTGTTGAAGTTCTTAACAATGGAAGGTATTCTCGGCATTTTTCATTATGTAATAACACACTTTCCCATTCAGCAGAATCGTTATTCTTGAAAAATATGTTTACATCACTAATAAAAAAGTTGCCCCGTAAAATGTGGCAAAAATTAGTGCCAAGTTCTCTAAGAGTGTTAGATCCGGAAAGTATACTAAATCCTTCTTGAAAAGATTTAACTTGAACAGAGAGTTTGTCAATTATATAATTATACTCAACTACATTCATTCATGAGACTTTCAATACTCTTTTTTGAAATAATTTCTGTGAGTTGAATCAGCTAGATAAGTTTAAATGCATCTTTCAAATTATCCGCTTTTTTGGCAAATTGAAATAAACCCATTATTGTAAAAGTTTTTTCAATAGATGGATCAAGATTAGTGAATATTAAATTTCCATTTGACTGATTTAATTTCTCAATGATCTCAATTAAAAATGAAATACCAATCGAGTTAACCACATTTGACCCGGCTAAATTTAATATCACATTATTAATTCCATTTCCATTGTGTTTATAAAATTCATCTACAATTTTTTGTCCGCCAATATTGTTGATGTATCCAGTTGTATTTATGACAATACAATTATCTTTTGTTTCTGTAACTAAATTAAATTCGGGTGACATTTTATAGACTCCTAGACTAAATTTTTAATTATTGTAATTTTTGTACCAGTTGGGCCGGATTCAATTATAAAATCATCTGACATAGATTTCATAAGCTTGATTCCCCAACCTCTTTTATTTTTACTAGATAATTTTTCATGAATTTCCGGTTCTTCCACTTTCTCGGGCTCAAACCCATGACCAAAGTCAGTAACTAAAATTATTAACCTCTCTTTTGTCATAGTGAATTCAACATTTACATATGGGTTTTCAGCACCCGCATGTTCAAGACCATTAATGATTGCTTCTGTAACAATTATTTTAGCCTCGCCTATTTTTTCACTTGAAATTCCTAAATGACCTCCCATCAGTTGTAAACTTTCAAGAGCTACCAACTCAATATCCGGAACTTTGGGAATTTTGATTTCTAGTTTTATATTTTGATTCATATTTACTCTCAGTTGTTTGAAGTTAACCGAATGTAGCCATTACAGAAACAGTACGATGATTTAATATAACGATATGGGACTTAATGTCCACGATAATAATTTAATAATCTGTCTTAAATGAGGGTTTTGGATTCGTTTATCTGATGTTGTACTTTTAAATATTAAAAAATATTTTAAGATTTTTGTTGATATTTTTTTTGTTAAAGTATTTACAATAGAAGAATAGAAATATATTTGAGAATATTTGTAATAAAATGTTTTGTTATAATATTTAGAATGAATTGGATTTAGATAATTTCATAAAAATTCTTTTAAAAACAAAAACCTCGAAAACAGTATCCATTTACTATAATCGAGGTTTTATTTTTACTGGCGGAGAGTCAGGGATTCTCTTCCCGGAACAAAATGCTGTACTTATAGCTTATTTTCGTAGCTTTTAAGAATGTTATGACCAAAAAGTGACTAAGATTTTATTTTTCCTATCTATATATATACATCCTAATCAAACTATTTAAAATGCCGATTGAATATTGAATAAGGACAACCCGACAACCGTTCAGACGACCTCACCCGCACTACTTTTTCGCCACGACTTTTATTTCGCCTGTCCCCAACGCCTGCCAGCGTCTATCCCGTCGCACGAAGATATCCAAATCGACACCACTGTCGCTCGTCTCTTTCCCTCGAACTATTACACGCGTGGAGTAATGAACCGACACGATAGCTGTTTCTGCTGTGATTCTCATGTCGAGTTTCTCGATCACGTATGACTTCAATTGAAAATTCATCGCCCAGTCGACCCACCGCTGTTTCGTGGTTGGTGGTTCTTCGCCGTCGTCAACGCCCATGAAATCGTCTGCCAGGATCCGTTCCAGCTTCGCCCTGTCATGGTCCTTTATGGAGTCCCACCACTGTTTCTCTATAGCCGCCAATTCTCTTTCCTGATTCCGATAATGCCTGTCGGTTGTCTGCCCAAATGCCGGAACGGCGAGAAGGAACAGTACTATGCACAAAGCGCACATTCGTGTTGAGCGGTGCTCCTTTCCTTGCGCCAATGTCATAGCATTGGAGTTGCGCCCAGATGCTTCACTTCGAAGCGACCTCTTATCCATACTTTGCCTTCGTATTTATTAAGATTATGTCTAAGATTTCTTAATGGCTTCCAATAGTCTTTCATTTTGCTTAGCATTTTCATCTCTTATTAGACTCATAAAAAATACTATAATACCTGTAGCAAAAAGCATTGATGAAACGATTACAATATTCTGAGATACTTGGATGTAAACTATGGGATTTAGTTTATTACCTTTTCATTTTCGAAATCAAAGAAATGAATTCTCTTCAAGTTGATTTTTAATTTTCTTAATGATCCAGTTTGAGGAATATCACGTGCCGGAATTCTTGAAATGAATTGCACATTATCTAAATTAAAATATAAGTAAGCTTCGTTTCCCATTGGCTCCACAATTTCTAATATAACTTCAAACTCATAGCAATTTGTTATTAATGATTCATCTTTAAAATCATGAATATCTTCGGGTCTAATGCCGAGAAATATTTTTTTCTGTATATAACCCTTTAACATATTCGATTGTTCAACACCAACACTGATTATAAGTTTCTTGTTGACAGATTCAAATTTTAATCCATTAAGGTCAGTTATCATTCCTTCGATAAAATTCATTGCCGGGCTTCCGATAAATCCGGCAACGAATTTATTCCCGGGATTATTATAAAGATTCATAGGAGTATCTACTTGCTGAACCACGCCATCTTTCATTACTACTATTTTGTCCCCCATGGTCATTGCTTCAGTTTGATCATGTGTAACGTAAATCATTGTAGCTTTCAGTCTTTGATGAAGTTTAGAAATTTCTGTCCTCATCTGTACTCTTAATTTAGCATCAAGGTTACTTAAAGGTTCATCAAACAAAAAGACTTTTGGTTTACGAACTATCGCTCTGCCTACAGCAACTCTTTGTCGTTGTCCGCCGGATAATGCTTTTGGTTTTCTACCTAAAAATTCTTCTAAATCTAAAATCTTTGCTGCATCCAAAACTCGTCGCTTGATTTCTTCTTTACTGAATTTTCGTAATTTTAATCCAAATGCCATATTCTCGTAAACTGTCATATGAGGATATAAAGCATAGTTCTGAAAAACCATTGCGATATCCCTGTTCTTAGGGGATACATCATTAATAAGTTTATTGTCAATAAAAATCTGACCCTCACTTATTTCTTCCAACCCTGCAATCATTCTTAGTGTTGTCGATTTACCACAACCGGATGGACCTACCAGTACAACAAACTCTGAATCATTAATTGTCACATTAACATTACTAACAACTTTTAATTTATTGTCATAAATTTTTGTTACATTTTTTAATTCAACAACTGCCATAACCAATTTCCTGTTAAAATTAAATGACCGAGTATAAAATATTTATTTTTTTTATTTGACTAAATCAGCTAGTTGAGAAGCGACATCAAACAGATCAATTCCTTTAGTAAATGGAAGACATACACCTGTTGTAATTCTTACCTTATCAACCCACACAGAAGGAATGCTTTTTATTCCGCTCATAGCACCGCTTAATGCACCCACAATCGCAGAAATAGTATCAGCATCACGTCCGAAATTTCCACTGTAAATAATTCCTCGCTTAAAATCTCCGTCCGTTAGTTTAAATATTGAAAAAGCTGAAACTACAGCTTCAGGTGAAACAGCTTTGTACTCGGTCCACAATGCATCATGCAGTGACTTCCATGAATCTTCAAGGGTCTTTTTTTCTTCAATTATGCTAAAAGCTTTCTCAAATGTGAATCTTATCCATGAATCTTTTGGAGTTACATTGATAGCATTCTGAATTATTTCTTCTACAGAAGCTCCCGCCATTGCAAGAGCAATAGCTACGGCCACTGCTTGTGCACCCCACAAACCATCGCGCGAATGACTTATACTCGCCTCTATACCCGCCAGATGAGCGGCACGCTTAGGATCCCCGGCACATGCAATACCAATTGGTGTTACCCGCATTGCCGCTCCGTCACTCATGTAATGAGAATTATATATTCCTGAAAATGGAGGAAGAACTCCACGACGGATGTTAGCCGCTGCTTCTCTCTCACTAGCTCCACCTCTTTTCAATTCTGTAAGCGGTAAAACGTGCGTTCTCCAACTCTCAAGAACGTCAGCGTCGGTTAAATTCCCTTTTGCTTTTATTAATGTTTGGGCAGTCAGTAAAGCAAATTCAGTGTCATCAGTTCCCGGTGCTGGTTTTTCAGAAAAATCCATTGTTATACCATATTGAAAGTGATAATCAGGTGAACGTGCAATATCTCCGAATGAATCACCTATAGCATGACCAACGAGGCTTGCTCGAGCTCGGTCTTGTAACAAAGTTTTATCTTTTAACAAATCATTTTTAGTAAGCATATAGCTTTTTCCTTTTTAGTCTGAATATTTAGAAAGTATTACAGTTCGTTTTGCAAGATCACTTATTAAACAATTATCAAATCCTTTAAGACTGCTTCGAATTTTATTCTTTAGTGGTGCGATCCATTTCGACGGAAGATTTTTTGCACCCAGCATTGTTCCCATTATTGAACCGACTGTTGCCCCGTTACTATCGGTATCCCATCCACCCATCACTACATTGCAGATTGCACTTTCATAATTTCCTTTTGAAGAAAGTAATGCAGCTACAACAAGCGCCGCATTATTAATTGTATGCACCCAATGATACGTGCCAAATTTTTGATAAAGAGAATTAACAGTTTCATCCCAAGATAGTTCGTGAATAGGTATAGATAAGACATAATGAATTGCTTCATAAAACTTTGACCGGGGAGGAATAAATGATAGTGCCTCATTAATAATTTTTCGTAAGTCATTAAATTTAAATGAAGCGGCTATTGCTGAAGCAAAAAATATTTCTCCATATATCCCATTGCCAATATGACTTAATCGAGCATCGCGCCAAGCAAATTCAGAAGCTTGAGCAGACTGTGCTGGAGAGATCCATCCCCATATGTCTGCACGAATCTGAGCACCTATCCATTCACGATAGGGATTTCTAATTGTAGCTGTCGCTGGCGGTAGAATACCATTAAGTGTGTTGAGATAAGCAACGCGTTCGGCAGTAAATGTGGAAAGCACCGGTATCATTTCCATCCAAGTATGAATTATGTTCTCAGTCGTAAAATTTCTTCCATATCGTTCATATACAAACAAATTAATCATTGGATAATTCATATCATCGTCTTCCGTCATACAAACAATATTTTCTTTTAAACTTTCTTTACCATTGTGTTTATTCCACGGATATTTTTGCAGAAGTGAATTTGGTATTCCCCGTTCTGTTATATAATCAGAAATTGGCCAGGTTCCGTTTGATAAAAGTAATTCTCTTATTCCTGAGCGAGTCGTTTTTTCAACCGGCTTTCCTAATAGACATCCTGCACTCCTCCCAAGCCAACCTCCAAGAATTCGATCTTCTATGAAAGAGTGTGCAAAAGAAGGAATTGTATCTGTTTTAATATGACACTGCCGAACTATTTCATTCCATGAAGATGGCTCGTTTTCAAAATTTTTATTAGAAGAAAAAATATTTTCTATTTTTTGGTAAAACGCTTTTGCTTTATTTCTAAATTCATCAACAGAATTTTTTGCATCTTCTATTTGCTGCCATTCAGATCTCAGTTCGGAGATATTGTTTCCCTCTTCTTCAAGCTGCTGTAATTCGTACTTGATACGTTCCGATATTTCTAGCCAGGAGATTCTCATATAGATATTTTTTGATCCTCTAAATTTGAGAGTTGTTCTATTAGCGTGAGATAATTCTTTCCAGCAAAGGACGGAATACAGATACCCTTCAATAATTTGATTGCATCCAACCAATTTTCTCCTGCTATTGTAGTTGAATGCAAAGAAGCCACAAACGCACCGACCATTGTAGGAAGAGTTTCTCCGCATTTTGCAAAAGTGGATGCCATCGTTAAAGAAGTTTCAAAATTATCACCGTGTAATCTTGCAATCGCAAAAGTTAGAGCCAACGTTTCGGATGCAACGTTGCCGTAACTGTACTCACGGTTAACAATATTGTTATGAAGTTCGGGTAGAATAGAAAAAATCGAAGTACTATTCTTTACTATTTTGTATGCTTCATCAACAGTTCTTTTGAGCCAAGAAGACTCTGGAAGATATTGGCTCGCCGCATCTATAGCATAAGTAATATCTTTTCCAGAACAAACGAGACTAATCGCAACAGCCATTGCCTGTGCTGCCCACACTCCGTCTTCACTATTCGTTATAGAAGAATCTATTTCAGCCAAACGCGCAGCTTTATCAGGTTGTCCTGCACAGAGAATTCCTATTGGTACTGAACGCGGCATCGCACCATCATCAAAATAATGAGGATTTTCTTTTCCGCTTTTCGGCGGCACTATTCCGTTTCGCAAATTTTGAAGTGCCACTTGTGTACTGATGCCCCCTCGTATACAATCACTTGAACGCGCAAGATTCATCCACTCTTTCAGAACTGATTGGCTATAAGAATTATTATCACTACTTAAAAAAATTTCTGCAGAGAATGTAGCCCACTCTGTTGCACATGTTGGTGAAATGTCAAAATGTTGTGGCTGCTGATTCAGTGAGAAAGGCATCGGCGATAAGATTATATTTTTAGTTTCAGAATCAATATCGATTTCACGACGTTTTCTTCGCGTCCATGATGGAAGTAGAAAACTTCTATGAAACATCGCCGTCCAACTCATTGCGTCACCAATGGCTAGTCCGATCATTGCATTACGTGCGCGTTGTTTTACATCATTCATAATTTTTTACTCCACGACTGCGCTAGTAATGAAAGTTCATCTGCTACATTAATAATATTCATATTCTTAACAGCACTGATACAAATTCCACGCGAAATAGAAATACGTTTTATCCATCTTTCGGGAATAGCTTGAATACCATGCAATGCACCACAAATCGCACCTGTAATTGCTGCTATCGTATCAGTATCTCTGCCGATGTTTACTCCGCCAAGCACAGCATCTTCAAATTTTCCTTTTGCGGCAGCAATAAGACCGAACGCAAGTCCTACCGCTTCTGGTGCAACATCTGTCCAAAAATAATATGAACATGCTATGGAATGGTGAAGAGGTTCCAACGAGTTCCATACATCGCTTACATCATTACCTATCTGTACACTACGAATAATTGAAGAAAATGTCCACGAATCATTTGGCACAACATCTAATGCAGATTGAATAATTTTTTCAAAAGGTGCACCGACCATTGCCATTGAGATTGCAGCAGCAACAGCCTGTCCACTGTAAATTCCTTCTCCTGAATGACTTACTCTTCCATCAATATTAGCGAGGTGTGCGGCAAATTGCGGATCACCAGCCGAAGCTATACCGAAAGGTGCAACACGCATCGCAAGACCGTCGCTCCAACTGTGAAGATGTTGTCCAGATTCGGGAGGCTGTAACCCCTTCTTTAGATTTTGGATCGCTATGATCTCGCTAAATCCGGCACCTTTATATGCGTTATTGGAATTAATAATATCTCTCCGCCATCCAGCCGCTACATCTTCCGAAGTAAGATCTCTTTTTTTCTGCAGAAGTAATTGTGCACTGAACAACGCATATTCTGTGTCATCGCTTCCTCCTTGATCATCGGAAAGAAAATCGGTCACTCTTCCCCATCGTTTAAATATTTCATCAGGACTTTTACCTTCTGTCGCACTACCGAGAGCATCACCAACAGCAAGCCCGATAAAAGAACCGCGTGCTCTATCTTGAAGTGTAATCACCAGACCTCCCCGCGTTTTTTATAACGAGAAAGGACAATATTACTTTCATGTTCGATGCGACGTGCAGCATCATCGATCGACATTCTACCTGCGAATAATTCCTGAAGCACTGGATTAGCAACTCGACTTTTCCATTCTACATAACCTGGTGCACCAAGCCACGATCCAATACTTAAAGTAGAGACAGCAGAACATGTTATATCCCAACCACCAATCTTATCTTTAAACTCCGGCATTGATAAGCATGATATCCTTGCAGGAATCATCCAATCATTCAGCGCGAGCCTAGCAGTATTTTTCGAACTAAGCATAAAATCAATAAACATCATCGCTTCTTTTGCCCGTTTCGATTTTTTAGGAATACTTAAGGTCTGCGTACTAGCACCGTAAGTTTGAGTCTTCGCTTTGATCGGAGGCATTACGCCCCATTGAAATTCTTTCGGTGCATTTTCAACTAACTGCTGCCTACCCCACGATCCAATCCCTACAAGCATTGCGTATCTTCCGCTGAATAATCCGGGAATCATTCCAGCACCCGTTTCACCAATACTTGCCGGTGAAACAGATTTATCTTTATATAACATATCTACTATAGTCTGTAATAATTTTTTTTCTTCATCATTTACTTTCACAACAAAATGATTTCCTTCTTTTTTGAAGAATGAACCTCCAAAACTTATCGATGTGTTCATAATAATATTTGCAGAATTGCGAAGCCCAAGTCCTGCACCATATTGATCGATTACACCATCTCCGTTTGTATCCTTCGTCATTTTTCTTGCAGCTGATTGAAGATCATCCCACGTCCATGGATATTCAATTGTAGGCGGGATAATTCCTTCTTTTTTAAAAAGAGATTTGTTGTATAGTACCACTAGCGATTCAATTAAAAATGGAATCCCATCAACTTCTCCATTCGGTCTAGTTACAGTAGCCCAAGCAACATCGAGAATATCATTTTTCATTTCAGAAGAAATATAAGGTGAAAGATCCGTCAAATACCCGCGCATTGCATAGTCTATTATCACTGATGATTCATAATGGAAAATATCAGGAACATCACCGGTCTCAAAAGCTGTTATCAAATAATCATGAGCAGAATTCCAAGTTCCCTGGATGTATTCAACTTGAATATCAGGATGAGCAGCATTCCATTCATTCACAATCGATTTATTTGTTGCGATCGTCCCTTCCTGCCAGGCAAGACTTACAAAACGCAGCGGAATATTCTGATGATTATTATTCTTACGTGTTAACAAAAAAAACAGAATAGTTCCGACGAGTAAAATAAGTACGATATAAATATTTCGTTTCATTATCCTTTTAACGCTCCGGAGATCAATCCTTTAGTTAACCATTTACGCATAAAAATAAATAAAAGAATTGATGGTATTGTCGCGATAACACTTGCTGCTGCAAGAGGGCCCGTTCTTGCTTGTCCTTCCATTCCAGTGTATCGTGCCAGTTCAACTTGTAAGGTTGCGAGTGTAGGACTCTTCATAAGAACTAGGGCAAAGAAAAATTCATTCCATGCAGATATGAATGCAAAAAGCGCAGATGCACCGATAGCGGGAAGAAGTAACGGCATCAATACTTTAAAAATAACTTGAGAACGGCTTGCACCATCTAGTACTGCTGCTTCCTCTAACTCTATCGGAATACTTTTTACATACCCATGCATTATCCATAATACAAAAGGTAAAGACCAAACTACATAAATCAAAGTTAGTCCGGTTAGAGAATCAGTCAATCCTATATATCTTAACAACACATATAGTGGAATCATAACTAGAATAACGGGGAAAATTTGTGAGACGAGTATCCAACCTAAAATAGCATTATTAACTTTAGATTTATAACGAACCATAGCATATGCCGAAGGAACCGCTATCAGTATAACAATAATTGTTGATACCACTCCGACAACTATGCTATTCCACATACTTCGAAATATCTGCTGACCATTTATTACTGAGAGATAATGATCGAATGAAATATGCTGCGGTAATATTGTGGGCGCACCGGAATATATTTCCTGTGTCGATTTCAGAGAACTTGCAACTACCCACAGCAATGGAAATAATAAAAATATTATGAACAGAATTATTAACCCGTGAATAGCAATTTTTGAAAATGAAATTGAGTTTTTCATGATTCAGTTCTCTCACGTAATTGTACACGTATATACATGAACAACATCAGCGATAGAATTATAACCATGACATTGCCAATTGCCGCTGCATAACCTATATAACCATACTTAAATCCTTCTTCATAAGCAGCAAGCATCGGCAATCGTGTCAAACCGCCGGGACCACCCTGAGTTAAAACCCAGATGATGCCAAATGTATTAAAATTCCACATGAAGGTAAGTGAAATAATGGCGGCTAATACCGGTTTCAAAACTGGAATTGTGATGTGTCTAAATTGATCCCATAATCCTGCACCATCGATCTTACTAGCCTCATAAAGATCATTTGGAATTGTCTGCAAACCTGCCAAAAGAAAAATCGCAGCTTTTGATATTTCACCCCATACACCAGCGACAATAACAGCAGGAATTACAAATTCAAAACTTGATAACCAGTTTATTGGGGCTGAGATCAATCCCAAATTAGTGAGAAGAATATTTACAGCTCCGGTATTCGGTTCATACATTTGTCTCCATAAAATTCCGCGGATAATTGGCGGTGTTGCCCATGGAATTAAAATAAGAATCGTATAAAAAGATGTAAATCGTACCTTGGAGTTAAGTAGAAGAGCAAGTCCCAATCCAAGACTTACTTGAATTGCTGTTACAACAAAAGTCCAAACCATTCCAATTTTAAAGGAATTCCAGAAATATTCATCACTGAATAATTGTTTATAGTTCTCAATTCCGTTAAAAGAAATCGGATCACCAAGACGATAGTCGGTGAACCCGAGATAAATTCCGCGCAAAAGTGGTGCGAGGGAAAATACAGTTACAACAAGAATTACCGGTAATAATAATTGTATCTGTCCCAATTCTTTTTTGGAATAGAGAATATTTTTTTTATTTGTAATTGTCTTCACCAAATCATCAATGTTTGTTTACTAATGCCGTACAACTTTCAATTAATGCACTCTCAAATTCGTCGTGCGATTTTCCAGTTTTATTACGAGACGAAATAATGATAAGATCATTCTTGGGATCAATACGAAAAACAGTTCCGGAGGCAGCAGCGTGACCGAACGATAATTCACTAAGACCATTTCCTTGCATAGGAGTTGTTCCAATTCCCCAGAGGCGGTCGCTAATTGGAAGTTTTCTTGGAAGCATTTTTTCAAATGTTTGTTCAGAAAAAAACCGAAAATTATTATATGTCCCTTGGTTCAACAACATCTGCCCAAAACGTGCAAGATCAATTGAAGAACAATATAATCCGCCATAAGTATTATCTGAAAATGCACTCGTCATTCCCAGCGGGATAAATAAGTAATTATAAAATAAATATGGAATAGAGCGACCAGTGACCCGCTCCATAATTTTTCCTGCAAGAGCATATCCTACTCTATGATATGCAAACGATTCTCCGACATTAACTGAAGGGAGTAGTTGATCAATCTGATTTTCTAGAGAATAGTTCCAATCAGAAGCCCATTCCCCCGCAAATTGTAACCCGCTGGTATGCGTAAAAAGATGACGGACAGTAAGTTTATCATTGCCACTTCCTTTTATTTCAGGAAGATAGCGATTTACCGGGGCATCAAGATCTATAATTCCCTGATCAACAAACTGCATCATCAACGCACCCGTAAGAAGTTTTGTTATCGATGCCATCCACATTTTTGAATATTTGTCTAACGGTTTCCCGTCATCATTTAGACCAAAAGCTTCATTGAAAATTATTTTTCCTTTATGAACAACCAAGGTAACATGAGAAACCCCTGACTTCTCTGCCCATTGGCGGCACATGGTTCTAATCTTTTCAATCTTCTCTTTATCATATTCAGATGATGAAATAATTGTATCGTTTAAAAGAAAAGAAGAATCACTGTTTATAATTTTGGGAATAAATAATGGATTTTGTGAAATTAACTCTCCCTCAAGTTTTCGTTTTAAAGTAATCCACCATTGACGATCTCTTATGCGAGGTGTATCGTACGAATTATTCAAGTTATCCAGGTCGTTTAGACCTGTAAGAAACACCGCTGCATCGGCATCATGTTGCGGAAACAGTTTTATATTACCAAAAGAAAATTGTTTTTCGTTTTTTGAATATCGTTCCCACTTCTCATCTGAAATTCCATAGTCACTGAGTTGATTTA
>Ga0163199_1000354_pt1 | contig 29070 bp, 30 predicted proteins | sample PL_2010_150m_FD_113537 | JGI IMG/M metagenome (GOLD analysis project Ga0163199, IMG submission 113537) | Freshwater microbial communities from Powell Lake, British Columbia, Canada to study Microbial Dark Matter (Phase II) - PL_2010_150m | ecosystem: Environmental > Aquatic > Freshwater > Lake ...
CGCCTGACGCGCCCCGGATTCCCTGCCACGCTGGCGCCTGGCGCTGCAATACCTTCGGGTTGGTTCCAGCACCGACTTCGGGTCAACTCACCCCGTCGCCCGCGGCATCGGCACCACATTCCAGATCGACTTGGCGTACTGCCCGATAGTCCGGTCCGATGAAAACTGCCCCATCCCCGCGACATTGAGAATGGCCTTCTGCGTCCAGGCCGACGGGTCGCGATACAGTTGTGCCACTTTCTCCTGGCAGGCAATATAGGACGCATAGTCTGCCAGCAGCAGGTAGTGATCGCCCTGTGCGGTCAGCGTGTCGAACACGGGCTTGTAGCGGTCGCGATCTTCGGGAGAAAAGTAGCCGTCGCGGACCATGTTCAGGGTCTGCTTGAGTTCGGCATTGCCGTCATAGTGCAACCACGGGTTGTAACCGGCGGCATAAGTCTGCGCGACTTCGTCGGCGGTCATGCCGAAGATGAAGATATTTTCCGCGCCGACCTCGTCGCGGATTTCGACGTTCGCGCCGTCCAGTGTGCCGATGGTGAGCGCACCGTTGAGCGTCAGCTTCATGTTGCCGGTGCCGGAGGCTTCGGTGCCGGCAGTCGAAATCTGCTCGGACAGATCGGCCGCCGGGATGATGATCTCGGCATTGGACACGTCGTAGTTGGGGATGAACACCACTTTGAGCCGGTCGCGCACCAGCGGATCGTTGTTGACGATGTCGGCCACGTCGTTGATCAGGCGGATGATCAGCTTCGCCATGCGGTAGCCGGGCGCCGCCTTGCCGCCGAAGATCACGGTGCGCGGCGGAGCATCGCCACCGGCACGCAGGCGGTTGTACAGGGTGACGACATGCAGCACGTTGAGCAGTTGCCGCTTGTATTCGTGAATGCGCTTGATCTGCACGTCGAACAGGGAATCCGGATCGACCCTTATCCCCAGCCGTTGCGCGATCACGCGCCCCAGGCGAACCTTGTTGCCTCGCTTCACCCGCGCAAACTCCTGGCAGAACCCCACATCGCCTGCCAACGGCGTCAGCCGGCGCAACTGGTCGAGATCCTTGAGCCAGTCGCGACCGATATGCCTGGTGATCAGCACCGATAACCCCGGATTGGCCTGGTTCAGCCAGCGCCGCGGCGTCACGCCGTTGGTCATGTTGATGATCTTGTCCGGCCACAGCCGGTGGAAGTCGGCGAAGATGGTTTCCTTCATCAGCCGGGTATGGATTTCCGCCACGCCATTGACCTTGTGGCTGCCGACGATGGCCAGGTGCGCCATGCGGATGCGCTTGTCGTGCGTCTCGTCGATCAGCGACATGCGCTGCCACATGGCGGGATCGCCCGGGTAGTGGTGCATCACGTCCTTCAGGAAGCGGTGGTTGATCTCGTAAATGATTTGCAGATGGCGCGGCAACACGCGCTCGAACAGCGGCACCGGCCAGGTCTCCAGCGCTTCGGGCATCAGGGTGTGGTTGGTGTAGGCAAAAGTACGCGTCGTGATGTCCCATGCCCTCGACCATTCAAATTGATGCAGGTCGATCAGGATGCGCATCAGCTCGGCGATGGCGATGGAGGGATGGGTGTCGTTGAGTTGAAACGCCACCTTGTCCGGCAAATTGTCGAGCGGAGTGGCCGACTTGGCGAAACGGTAAAGCATGTCCTGCAGCGAGGCGGAGACGAAGAAATACTGCTGCTTGAGGCGCAGTTCGCGCCCCATCTCGGTGGTGTCGTCCGGGTAAAGCACCTTGGACAGATTCTCGGAATCGTTCTTGTCCTCGACGGCGCGAATGTAGTCGCCCTCGTTGAAGTATTTGAGATCGAAGTCGCGGCTGGCCTTGGCCGCCCACAGGCGCATGTTGTTGACCGTGCCCGTGTCGTAGCCGGGAATCGGGTAATCGTAGGCCATGGCCATGACGTCGTCAGTATTCACCCACTGGTGGTGCTTCCTGCCATGCTCGTCGGCGAAATCGACGACGCGACCGTGGAACTTGACCTGGTGGAGCACCTCCGGACGCGGAAACTCCCAGGGGTTGCCGTAGCGCAGCCAGTTGTCGGGATGCTCCACCTGCTGCCCATCTTCGATAGTCTGGTGAAACATGCCGTATTCGTAACGAATGCCGTAGCCGTAACCGGCGATGCCCATGGTCGCCATCGAATCGAGAAAGCACGCGGCGAGCCGTCCCAGGCCTCCGTTGCCCAGCGCCGCATCCGGTTCCACCTCGCCGATGGCTTCCGGCCGCAGCCCCATTTCGACCAGCGCCGCCATGGCTTCTTCGAATTCCTTCTCGGCGCAGATGTTGAGCATGCTGTTGGTCATGGTGCGGCCCATGAGGAATTCCATCGAGAGGTAATAAACCCGCTTGCGATCCTCCACATAGTAGCTGCGCATGGTCTCCATCCAGCGTTCGATCATGCGTTCCCGCACCACCGCGGCGGCGGCGTAAAACCAGTCGCGATCAGTGGCGGTGATCGGATCCTTGCCGATGGTATAGATCAGGCGGTTATACAGCGAGCGCCGGATCGACTCGGCGTCGAGCGTCGGGTGGTCGAGATCGGGCAAGGCGGCGGGCTTCTTCATGAAACGCTCCCTCGAATGACACTAAGAACATGATACTCGCCGGGCCACCGTCGGCGCGACGGCGGCTGGCTAGGGCTGCAGGGCGGCGCGCCAGAGCTCCAGCTTTTCGGCGAAGCTCATGCCCGCATGAGCCGGACTGGTGGAGGGCAGGACCAGAGCTTCTAAGCCCAGCGCCTCGACTTCCCTGATACGGCGTGCCGCCATGCGGCCGTTGAAGCAGATTCGCCGTAGCGCCAGGGCCGACTTTTGCAGCATGGCAAGATCGTTCGGCCGGGCATCGCGGATGGCCGCGTCGAGGCTGCCTTCGCGTTCGCAGGAAGCATAGACATCCCAGACGGCGATGCCGGCGGTTTGCACCGCGACGACGCGCGAAGCGTAATCCATCTCCTTCAACGGCTGTTCAATCACCGCGCCGAGGATGCGCCAGAACTGGTTTTGCGGATGCGCGTAATACTGCCGCGCGGCCAGCGAGGCCGTTGACGGAAACGAGCCCAGGATCAACACCCGGGCTCGTTGGTCGATGACGGGCGCAAGGCCGTGGAGAATCAAAACCTGTTAGCCACAGAGGTCACAGAGGAAACAGAGAAAGCAAAACCCTGCCTGGTTTTCCTCTGTGCTCTCTGTGCTCTCTGTTACTTGCCCGCGAAGCGGAATCCCAAGTACGCAAAGCGCCTCTGTGGCTAACGGTTTTCAAATAACTAGCCGCCGCTCATCTCCAGCATCAACTGGTTCATGCGCTTGACGAAGGTCGCCGGATCGTCGAGCTGCCCGCCTTCGGCCAGCAGCGCCTGGTCGAACAGCACCGCCGCCCAGTCGTCGAAGCGCTTGTCTTCATGCTTGAGGCGCAGCACCACCGGGTGCTGCGGGTTGATTTCGAGGATGGGCTTCGATGCCGGCGCCTTCTGCCCCGCCGCCTTGAGGATGCGCGCCAGATTGCCCGAGACGTCGTGCTCGTCCGCCACCAGGCAGGCCGGGCTGTCGGTCAGGCGATGCGTCACGCGCACTTCCTTGACGCGCTCGCCGAGGCTCTTGCCGATCTTCTCGGTGAGTTCCTTGAATTCGCCGGCCGCTGATTCCTGTTCCTTCTTCTCGGCCTCGTCTTCCAGCTTGCCCAGGTCGAGCCCGCCCTTGGCTACCGACACCAGTTGTTTGCCTTCGAACTCGGTCAGGTGCGACACCACCCATTCGTCGACACGGTCCGACAGGAGGATCACCTCGATGCCCTTCTTGCGGAAGACTTCGAGGTGCGGACTGTTCTTCGCCGCGTTGAAGGTCTCGGCGGTGACGTAGTAGATCTTTTCCTGTTCGGGCTTCATGCGGCCGATGTAGTCGGCCAGCGAAACGGTCTCGTCAGTCGTGTCGGCAAGCGTCGAGGCGAAGCGCAGCAGTGCGGCGATCTTGTCCTTGTTGGCGTGGTCCTCGCCCATGCCTTCCTTCAGCACCTTGCCGAATTCGCCCCAGAACTTGGCGTACTTCTCTTTCTCCGCGGCATCCTCGCTGTTGGCCAGGTCGGCCAGCATGCCCAGGACTTTCTTGGTGCAGCCGTTCCTGATTGATTCGATGTCCTTCGATTCCTGCAGAATTTCGCGTGAAACATTCAGCGGCAGGTCGTTCGAATCGACCACGCCGCGCACGAAGCGCAGATAGAGAGGCATCAACTGCTCGGCGTCGTCCATGATGAAGACACGGCGCACGTAGAGCTTTACTCCATGGCGGGCGTTGCGGTCCCACAGGTCGAAGGGCGCGCGCGCCGGAACATACAGCAGTTGCGTGTACTCCGTCTTGCCCTCGACGCGGGCATGGGTCCATGTCAGCGGATCTTCGAAATCGTGGCCGACGTGCTTGTAGAACTCCTTGTACTGCTCGTCGCTGATGTCGTTCTTGGGTTTGGCCCACATGGCGGAGGCCTGATTGACGGTTTCGTCTTCCTCGGTGACGACCTGTTCGTTCTTTTCTTTATCCCAGTCCTCCTTCTTCATCACTATCGGCTGCACGATGTGGTCGGAATACTTGCGGATTACGGAGCGCAGCTTCCAGCCGGAGAGCAGGTCGTCCTGGCCCTCCTTCAGATGCAGCGTGATCTCGGTGCCGCGCGCGGCCAGATCGGTCATCTCGATGGTGAATTCGCCGGCCCCTTCGGATTCCCAGCGCACGCCCTGACTGGCTTCCAGTCCGGCGCGGCGGGTCAGCACCGTGACGCGGTCGGCGACGATGAAGGAGGAATAGAAACCGACGCCGAACTGGCCGATCAGGCTCGCATCTTTCTGCTGATCCCCCGACAACTGCGAGAAGAACTCGCGCGTGCCTGACTTGGCTATGGTGCCGAGGTTAGTGATCACTTCCTCGCGGCTCATTCCGACGCCGTTATCGGCTATGGTCAGGGTCTTCGCGTCCTTGTCGAAGCTAACACGAATCCTGAAATCCGAATCGCCCTCGAACAGCCCGGCGTTGTGCAGCGCTTCGAAGCGCAGTTTGTCGCAAGCATCCGACGCGTTGGAAATCAACTCCCGAAGAAATATCTCTCGGTTCGAATACAGCGAGTGAATCATCAGTTGCAACAGTTGCTTGACCTCGGTTTGAAAGCCGAGGGTTTCGCGCGAGGTCTGCGCGGTCTGGGTGTCAGCGGTCATCGGAAATCCTCTTGTAGAACGTGGAACAACGATCAAGAGGCCGATATGGGGGCGGAGAACCCCGTTTCAAGGGAGGGACTTCTTTGGCGCCCGAATCTTGCCCTAAGCACGGTCGGATCAAGGTCTTGCCGCGGCCCTCAGCCAGTGCTCCAGCCACGCGGCCGCCTCATGCCGGCGATCTTGCAAGCCTGCTTGACGTAACCATAGGGAAACAGCTCGAAAATCATGTTTCGCGACGCGCCTGCGAAACGCTGAGCCAGATACCGGATGACGAAGCGCACGTCGGGGATGACCTGATGCTCCTGGTAATAGCCGCGCATGAACCGGATCGCATCCCAGTGGGCTTCGGTCAGATCAATATTTTCCGGACGGGCCAGGGCCACCGCGAGTGCTTCGCTCCAGTCCGCCGGATCGACCAGGTAGCCCTCGTCATCCCTCGCCGGCAATTCCATAGTCGCTTCCATCGCTCATCTCCATGAAAAGGAAAAACAGCCGCGGACGGAATAATACATCACACTGTGATAGAAGCACAATGTGATACTTTATGTCTGCTGCCTCTGGGCGGCGGACGGTATCCCCCGGTGGGATGGTGGGATATGTCAGGCGCCGTCCAGGCGGCGGACGGTATCGCCTGACGGGATATAGGGGTATTCAAACCGATGGATGTTCTGCGACATGGCAAAAGCGGCAATCACCAAAAGAGAATTTGAAGCTCTCTCACAGTTCCGCTATCAGTTGCGCCGCTTCCTGCGCTTCAGCGAACAGGAGACGCGCAGGAACGGCATTACGCCGCTGCAATATCTGCTCCTGCTCCATATCAAGGGTTTTCCGGGGCGCGACTGGGCGACAGCGGGGGATCTGGCCGAGCGACTGCAAGCCCAGCATCACGGTGTAGTTGCCCTGATATCGCGTTGCGAGAAGCTGGGCTGGGTAAAGCGCGAGCAGAGCACGGCAGACCGGCGCGAGGTCGAAATCCATCTCACCGCAAAGGGCGACCGCATGGTGGCGAAGATGGCGGCTTTGCATCGCGACGAGCACTTGAACCCTCAAGGCAGCGGCCTGCTGCCCCAGTTGCAGGACCTGGCAAAGAGATGAATATGAAAACGGACGCCCGGTGAGCGGCCCGATAGCAATAGTCGAGGCCGTCCGCATTGCCCGCATACAGGCGATGCTGGATAAGGCTACGAGCGGGCGCAGATCGCCGGGCTGCGCCGGGAATAGGGCGGCTTGAACGCGCTGGCGCTGTGCCGGCATAGTCGGAGAGGCACTCCACAATTGGCGCGTTGCCTTTACTACTCGCGCGGACGATCTGCCCCGGCCGGATCGCTTCCGGCTCACGCGACAAGCGGATACCGCCGCCCTTGCCGCGCAGTGCTACGATAAAGCCGCATCCAATTTACCGCTTCCAACACGCCATGACGACCGACGCCGCCCCCGCACCCGAATCACCCGACAAGCCCTGCCTTGACGAGCGGCAGATCCGCGACGTCCTGCGCCAGGTCATCGACCCCGAGGTGGGCATAAACATCGTAGCGCTCGGCCTGGTCTACCGCATCGACGTCGCTCCCGGCCATCTGGTGATCGAGATGACCATGACATCGCCGGCCTGTCCGATGGGCGAGATGATCGTCGGCGATGTCCGTGCAGCGCTGAGGAAAGTCCTGCCGGAGTCGATCCGGCCCGATGTGCGCCTGGTCTGGGAACCGCCCTGGAATTCCTCGATGATGGATGCGGCGAGCAAACAGCATTTCGGCTGGACGCCCGGCTAGATGAACGATCTGCGCCCCGCGGCTCGTGTGCCGCTGCTGGTGCTGGGCATGCTCTCGCTGCTTGGAGGCGTGCTGGGCGGCCTGGCACGGCTGGACTGGAGCGTGCCGTCCGTCGCCGTCACGTCCGCAGGCTGGCACGGCGCGTTGATGATTTCAACCTTCCTCGGCACCGTCATCAGCCTCGAACGGGCGGTCGCCATCGGCCGCGGCTGGGCCTACCTGGCACCCGCCGCCGCGGGCATCGGCGGCGTCGCATTGATCGCCGGTGCGCCGCTGATCGTGACGCAAGCCCTGACGGTCGTCGCGGCGACGATACTCGTCGCCGCAAGTGTCCAGGTCATGCGCAGGCAGTTGGCCCCATTCACCTTGATCCTCGCCATCGGCGCACTGTGCTGGCTGACCGGCAATCTGGCCTGGCTCGCGGGCGGCGACCTGACCGCCGCCGTGCCCTGGTGGATGGCTTTTCTGGTGCTAACCATCGCCGGCGAACGGCTGGAGCTGACTCGCTTCCTACCCACCCCGGCGGCAGCGCAGCGTGTGTTCTTTGTCATTGTCGGCGGCCTTCTGGCCGGCGCCACGACCAGCTTCTGGCGGGCTGATGCCGGCCTCGCGCTGTTCGCCGCAAGTCTGCTGGCGCTCGCCGCCTGGCTGCTGCGCTACGACATCGCACGGCGCAATGCGCGACAACAGGGGCTGGTCCGCTTCATTGCCCTGTGCCTGCTCTCGGGCTATGCCTGGCTAGTGCTGGCCGGCCTGCTCGGCGTGGCCGGCGGCTTCCTGCCCGGCCACCCGTGGCGCGACGCGACGCTGCATGCGGTCGGCCTCGGCTTCGTGTTCTCGATGATCTTCGGCCACGCACCGATCATCTTTCCGGCCGTGGTGCAGGTGAAGATCCCCTGGCACCCGTTCTACTATCTGCCGCTGCTGGTGCTTCACACCTCGCTGGCGCTGCGCGTCCTCGGTGGCCTGAGCGGTGAATTTCCGCTGCGCCGCGAGGGCGGCCTGCTCAATGCCATCGCACTGCTCCTGTTTATCGCCACCCTGCTGGCCAGCGTCGTGCGCGGCAGGAGCGAAGCTCAACAGCCTGGATGACGCGAGCCATCGGCGGCTCCCCCAGGAGTCGACTGGTGACTCAACCCGTCAGCTTGCGGTAGATCTCGGCGATCTTCTGCGGCAACTTCCTTGCGTCATCGATCACCGAGTAATGCGCCGGGCCGTAGAGCTGCGGCAGGTAGTCGGCACCATGGCGATCGATGGTCACGCAATAGCTGCGGATGTTCTTCTCGCGCGCTTCGAGCAGGGCGCGGCGGGTATCCTCGATGCCGTAGCGACCGCGGTATTCGTCGCCGTAATCATCGGGGCGGCCATCGGAAAGTGTCACCAATAGCTTGTGGCGTGTGTTCTGGCGCACCAGCAGGCCGGAGAGGTGACGCACCGCGACGCCCATGCGGGTGTAGTCCTTGGCCTCGATGCCGGCGATCCTTTCTCTGGTCGAGGCGTCATAGCGATCGGCAAACCGCTTGATGCGGTAGATGTCGCAATGCGTGCGCGTCCAGCCTGAAAAGCCGTAGATGGCATAACTGTCGCCCAGCGCCTCGATGGCCTCGCACAGCAAGACCAGCGATTCGCGCTCGGCATCATTGACCCAGCCCTTGGTCGAGCCGCTCATATCGACCATGAACATCACGGCCAGCGAACGCTCTACGCGGCGGCGGTGGATGAACAGCCGCGGCGACGGCTCGGCCCCGCTCTTGCGGTCGGCACGGGCCTCGACTTGCGCATCGAGATCGATTTCCTCACCGTCGAACTGGCGCCGCTGCGGCTTGTCTTCGCCGCGCAGGGCTTCGAAGCGACGCCGGATGCTGCGGATCAGATGGGCGTGGCGGCTGCGAACTTGGTCGACCCACTCATGATCTCCGGCCGGCGCTTCCATCTCGTACAGATGACACCAGTCGTGCCGCCATGTCGCGCGCCGGTAATCCCACTCGTCATAGAAGGCATCGGGCTGGACGGTGCACGAAGCGGCGTTTGAAGTATCGACGCCATCGACCGGCTGCCACGCACCCGGCCCCGCCGGATGCAGGACTTCCGGTGGAATCTGGCCGAAATCCTGCATCAGCGACTTTGCCGCTTCACGGGCCGGCGGCGGCAGGCTGAGCAGCTCGGACTGCGGATCGACAACCTGCGTCTCGCCTTCCGCCGCCAGCAGCGGATAGTCGGACTTGTCCGCGTCGGGCCCGTTCGGGCCCGTGCCGCGCAACACATTCAATGCGCGCCGCACGATCGCCATTTCGCGCGTGATGCGGGCAGCGCGAACACGCCGTGCCGCCACCGGATCGAGCGAGCCGACATGCGGAAATTTCGGCGTGTCGCCAGCGCCGACTTTTCGCAGCACCGCCATGCAGACCAGGCTATCGGCGGCAGTGGCGTCCGGCCGCGCAAGATTTTCTGCCGTTGCTTCGAGCGCCGCCGGCCAGGGCCCGCGGAGTTCGGCGATATCGAGCGCGAGGCCCGGCAGTTCGACCGCGATGCAGGCTTCGAGGCGCATTGCTTCAAACAGGGCGAACCAGGCCAGCCCGCGCCCGCGGTCGGACCACATTTCCAGCTCGGCCTCGGGATCGACGTTGAACGTACCGAAGCGGGTCTGCGCCCACAGCATCGCCGCCATGGCTTTGAAGAGACGGCGGTTGCCGGCGGCTTCCGTCGCGACGTCGAGTCGTTCCGGCAGCCAAAGCGTCTCGGTATCGGTCCACGCCGTCTTGCCGCTGACCAGCCTGAGCGGCCGGCCATCGAGCGCATGCAGGAAGCGCGACATGCGGCCTTCGATTGCGGCGAATGAAATGCCGCCTGGCGAGCGCTGTCCGCTGCTCTCGCGTGCCGCGGCGAAATCGTTCAAGACCTTGCGGGTGGCGGCGAGCCCGCTGCGATCATAGGCGTCGAGCCCGGCGCGCACCCAATCGTCGAAATCCTCACCGAGCTTCGCCGCCTGCACCGCGGCAACCGAAACGATCAGCCAGCCGAGATCGTCCGAGGTCTGCGCGGCGACGCCCGCCCAATGCAGCACGCGTTCCTGCATCTGACGCGGCAGGGCCTCGAGCAGCGCCGCCGGCTCTGCTGCGGAACGCTGGCGCAGGGAAAGCAGCAGCAGTTCATCCAGCCGCGCTTCGAGCTCATGAGCGAAAAGCTTGCGTTCGCTCATGAGGATTCAGAACACTGCCGTTATGAGGTCGTCGAGTGCGTCGCGGGTATCGGATTCATCCGCCAGCGGGCGGGCGATGGCGGCGGTGCAGGCTACCGCAGGCGCCATTCCTGCAGCCATCAATTGCGCGGCATGGACCAGCAGCCGGGTCCCGGCGCCTTCGTCGAGCCCGGCACCTTTGAGCTTGCGGGTCAGGCTGCCCAGCTTCACCAGCTTCTTCGCCGTATCGGCATCGACACCGCCTTCATGGGCGACGATGCGCGCTTCTACTTCAGCTTCCGGATAATCGAAATCCAGCGCCACGAAACGCTGCCGGGTGCTCGGCTTCATCTCCTTGAGCACGCTCTGGTAGCCAGGATTGTAGGAAATCACCAGCATGAAATCCGACGGTGCCTCGATGTATTCGCCGCGCTTTTCGACCGGCAGCGCACGACGGGAATCGGTCAGCGGATGGATTACCACCGTGGTGTCCTTGCGTGCTTCGACGATCTCGTCGAGATAGCAGATGGCGCCGGCACGCACGGCCGCGGCAAGCGGGCCGTCCATCCAGACGGTTTCGTCGCCGACGATGAGATAGCGTCCCACCAGATCGGCAGTGGTGAGGTCGTCGTGGCAGGCCACAGTCACCAGCGGCCGCTTCAGGCGCCAGGCCATGTGCTCGACAAATCGCGTCTTGCCGCAGCCGGTGGGGCCTTTCAGCATCACCGGCAGGCAGCTTCTGGCGGCGGCCTCGAATACGGCGAGTTCGTCGCCGGTGGCTTGGTAGTAGGGCTCGTTGGCGAGGCGCACGAGCGACCCGGTCAATGCGCGAACGTCGTTCCGGCTGGCTGGCTTGGCAATTTTCATGGGGCTATTTTTTCTTGTCTTCCCTGGCCTGTTTGGCTTCATCCGCCATGCGCTTCTTCAACTCGCGCAGCCGCGCATCCACCTGTGACTGCTCATAGAAATTACCGTCGCCGGCCTTTTGCGCCAGTTCAAGCTGCTCGACAGCCGCCGGCAGCCTGCCCAGCAGGGCATAGGCTTCCGCCTGCGCGCGATGCTGTTGCAGGCGCTTGCCGAGCAAGGAATAGGTCTTCGCCTGCAAGCCATGCATCCTCGCGTCCGACGGATAGCTCACCAGTTCGTCCTCGGTGAACTTGATCGCGTCCTCCGGCTGGCGAGCTTCCAGCAGCGATTCAACCAGGCCGTAGGCAATGGCGCGCTCCTGCGGATAACGCGGCTGTGCAGCGCGCAGAATCTTGACCGCGCCGGCCGCGTCGCCCTGCTTCAGTCGGAGTTGGGCAGCCAAAGTTTCGATCATCGGTGATACCGTCTTCAGTCGCCGCAACTCGCTCAATTCCCGCTCCGCCGCAGGCAGATTGCCGTCGCGCACACTGGCTTGAGCCAGACCGTAGTGCATGGCGGCCTCGCCGCCGGCGAAGCTGCGGTCCTTGAGCCGCGTTTCGAACTCAACGACCGCGTCGCGCGACGTGCCTTCCTGCGCGCGCAGCTTCGCGCGCACCAGCTGGAACTCGAGCGAATCGGCCACCTGCTTGTAGGGCCGCCCCTGGATCCGGTTACCCATGTCGGCCAGGCGTTCGGTAGTCAGCGGGTGAGTCCGCAGATAACCGGGAGCATTGTTTTCATAAAGACGTCCGGACTGCTGCAGCCGTTCGAAAAAGCTGCTCATGCCGCGAATATCGAAGCCGGCCCGTTCCATCACGCCGAGACCAGTGCGATCCGCCTCGCGTTCGAAATCCCGCGAGTAATTCAGCTGGTTCTGGATCGCGGCCCCCTGACCCGCCATGGCCGCTCCCATCGCAAGATCGGGACTGCTCCGGGCAGCGAGAATCGCCACCGCCAGCGCCAGCAGACTGGTTACCTGTCCTTGGCCCGACTTGTTTATGAGGCGCGCCAGATGGTGCTGGGTAACGTGGGAAATTTCGTGCGCCAGCACAGAGGCAAGTTCCGATTCGGATGCCGCCGCAAGAATCAGTCCGGTATGCACGCCGATATAGCCGCCGGGCATGGCGAAGGCATTGAGCGTGGGATCTCGCAGCGCAAAGAACTCGAACTCCTGCCGTCCTGCCTCACTCTGCGAGGACAGCCGGTTGCCTAGCCGGTTGAGGTAACTGCTGACCTCCGGATCATCCAGCCAGGCAGGGTCGCGGCGAATCTCGAGCATTACCGATTCGCCGATGCGGCGTTCCATCGCAGGCGAGAACTCGGCCTGTGCCGCTTCACCCAGGTCGGGCAGGCCTTCCGCCACCGAAAGGGGGGGCGCGGAAAGGACGCCGAACCCGAGGATGAGGGCGCCGGCAAGCGGATGCAGTTTCATACCGCTATGATAGCGGCTTCACAAAAACGAGTTGTGACAACATATTTCATGAAGCCACCTCTTAAGGCGCCTGGCGCGGCGCTTACGCATTTCGACGCCACCGGAAAGGCGCACATGGTCGACGTCGGCGCCAAAGCCGAAACCAGCCGCGTGGCACGCGCCCAGGGCCACATCCGCATGGCTCCAGCCACCTTCGCCCTGATCGAAAGCGGATCGGCAAAGAAGGGGGACGTGCTGGGCATCGCGCGCATCGCAGCGATTCAGGGAGCCAAACGCTGCTCCGACCTGATTCCGCTGTGCCATCCGATTGCGCTCACCCGCGTCGCGGTGGAATTCACGCTCGACGCCAGGCGCCATCGCGTGACGATCGACGTGACCGCAGAAACCGTCGGCCGCACCGGCGTCGAAATGGAGGCGCTCACCGGCGTTGCCGTCGGCCTGCTGACCATCTATGACATGTGCAAGGCGACCGACCGCGGCATGATCATCGAAGACATTCGCCTGCTGGAAAAGGCCGGCGGCAAATCGGGACACTGGCTGGCAAATGCGGACCGCAAATGACGACAACTAATTCGCAACGCACCGTCGCGTGGTGGCTGTTCGCCTGCTGCGCCATGGTTTTCCTGACGATGGTGGTCGGCGGCGTCACGCGCCTGACCCACTCGGGCCTTTCCATCGTCGAATGGAAGCCGCTGATCGGCGCCCTGCCGCCGCTTTCCCACGCCGACTGGCTGGAACTCTTCGCCAAATATCAGCAGACGCCGGAGTTCATCCAGCGCAATCACGACATGACCCTCGACGGCTTCCAGTTCATCTTCTGGTGGGAATGGGCGCACCGGCTGCTGGGCCGCAGCATCGGCGTGGTGTTCTTCCTGCCCTACGCCTGGTTCCTCGTCCGCGGCCAGTTGCGCGGCGCGCTGGCGGCCAAGGTGTTCGGCTTTTTCATCCTCGGCGGCCTGCAGGGCGCCATGGGCTGGTACATGGTCAAGAGCGGGCTGGTCGACGATCCGCGCGTATCGCAATATCGGCTGGCGGCGCATCTGGGTCTTGCCTTCCTGCTGTTCGGCCTGATGGGCTGGACCGGGTTGGGCATGTTGCAGCCGAGGAACGTGAGAGTCGGCGTACCACCAGCGCCGACTTTCACAATGAGCCTCGGCAACTGGCTGGTGGCGCTGGTGTTCATCATGGTGCTGTCGGGCGCGCTGGTGGCCGGCATCCACGCCGGGCTGGCCTACAACACCTTCCCGCTGATGAACGGAAATTTCGTTCCACCTGAAATCTTCATGGTCGAGCCGCTGTGGCTGAACTTCTTCACCAACATGGCGACCGTGCAGTTTGACCATCGCATGATCGCCTGGTTGTTGATGGGGCTGATTCCCTGGTTTTCGTGGCGGATCTGGAATGAAACCCCGTCCGCACGGCCCGCGGCCATGGCGCTGGCGCTGTGGCTGGCGGTGCAAGTAGGCTTGGGCATCGCCACCCTGCTGTTGCAGGTTCCGGTAGCGCTCGGTGCCGCGCATCAGGCCGGGGCGATGGTTCTCTTCGGGCTGCTGATCTGGACCGGTCACGCGATCCGACGATAGGGGTTTGCCGGCTGAAGCGTGTCGAACCCGACTTGACAGAATCCCTGTCGTCGAATTCGGGTATTGGCATAACTCAAGACGTTCATTCACAATACCCCTATGACAGCCCATGCATTGAAAGCGAATATTCTGGAATCCGTCGCGGTATACGCGGGATTCTTTGAGCTACGCCGTCTTACGATCGTGCATGACCTCTTCGACGGCGGTACTGCAGGGCCGCTGGTGAGAGAAGTCCTGCATCGAAGCGACGTCGCAGCCGCCCTGCTCTATGATCCGGCTGCGGATAAAGTCGTGCTTGTTGAACAATATCGTGCGGGCGCACACGTCGCAGGTGTGGCGCCATGGCTGATCGATATCGTGGCCGGCCGCATCGAGGCCGGGCAGACGCCGCTTGACACGATAACGCGTGAAATCACTGAAGAATCCGGGCTGGTGCCGACGTCGATACAACTGATAGGCACATACCTCACCGCTCCGCATTTATCGAGCGAAAAGGTGCATATCTTTCTTGCCACGGTAGATGCCACATGCATTGAGGGGTTTCATGGTTTGGCGCATGAGGGCGAGGATATTCGCCCGCTCGCGATGGACCGCACCGAAGCGCTCTGCGCGGCACAGACGCGGCCGCTGTCACTATGGGCGGGTCTGGCACTCGGCTGGCTGGGCAACCGGTGCTCCGACCGGAGCAAGTATTCCCCGGCAAAACCCTGACCGGAAGTGTCGGAAGAGGAGCGGGCGGACGAATCGGCCGGCTCACCGCGTTCAGTCATCCACGTAGCGGATCTCGATGATATCTATTTCGCGCAATCCGCCGGGGCTGTCGAAACGCACCGTGTCGCCTTCGCGCGCCTTCATCAGCGCGCGTGCCAGCGGCGAAATCCAGCTGATGCGGCCTTCCTGTGCATTCGCCTCGTCGACGCCGACGATCTGGTAAGTTACTTCCATCCCATCGGCATCGCAGACGGTGACAGTCGCGGCAAAAAATACCTGGTCGCAGTTGCGCTGCTCCGCCGGATCGACGATCACGGCCGACTCGAGGCGCTTGGACAGAAAGCGGATTCGCCGATCGATTTCGCGGAGTCGCTTCTTGCCGTAGATGTAGTCGCCGTTTTCCGAACGGTCGCCATTGCCCGCCGCCCATGACACCACCTGCACCATGGCGGGACGCTCGACCTTGACCAGATGTTCGAATTCGGCACGAATCTGCGCGTGACCGCGCACCGTCATGTAGTTTTTGGTGCCGTCCGGAAGGGCAGACTCGGGCGCCTCGTCTTCGTCAGCATCGTCCGATTCCTTGACAAAAGCCTTGTTCATTTCATGGAAATCACGAGTAAAAGAAGATGCTAGCATTCAACCCGCCATGAATGCACCTGCCCAGCTGCCGCAACGCCCGCTCTCCACCTTGCTCGTCTACGCTGCGCTGATCGTTTGCGTGGCGATGGGCATCCGCCACACCTTCGGCCTGTTCCTGACGCCGATGAGCATGGAGCACCAATGGAGCCGCGAAGTGTTCTCCTTCGCTCTGGCGCTGCAGAACCTCATTTGGGGTGCAACGCAGCCTTTCGCCGGCTGGCTGGCCGACCGTTTCGGCGCACGCCGCGTGTTGTGGGGCGCCAGCGTGCTCTATGCGCTGGGGCTGCTCGGAATGGCCTACGCCGCCACCGGCACCGGCCTCGCCGCCACCGCCGGACTGATGATCGGCGCGGCGCAAAGCGGCTGCACTTACAGCGTGGTATTCGCCGCCATGGGCCGCCTGGTGCCCGACGCCAAGCGCGGCTGGGCGATGGGCGTGGTCGCTGCGGCCGGCTCCTTCGGCCAGTTCCTGATGATCCCGGTCGCCTCCGGCCTGATCGGCGGACTGGGCTGGTTCGGCACCCTTCTGGTGTTCGCCGCCAGCGCCTTGCTGATCATTCCACTGGGCGCGGCCCTGACCAAAGGCCTGGCCGCCGGCGCCGCCGGCATCGGCCAGACGGCGCGTGAAGCGCTGGGCGAAGCAATGCGCGAGAAGGGCTTCGTGCTGCTGATCGCCGGCTATTTCGTCTGCGGCTTCCAGGTGGTATTCATCGGCGTCCATTTCCCGACCTACCTGATCGACAAGGGCATGGGCGCCAGTGTCGGCATGACTGCGCTGGCCCTGATCGGCCTCTTCAACGTGTTCGGCAGCTATAGCGCCGGGCATCTGGGCAACCGCTGGCCGAAACGCCACGTGCTGGCCGGCATCTACGCTGCGCGCAGCGTGGTCATCACACTCTTCCTCTGGGCGCCGCTGACGACCACCAGCGTCTATCTGTTCTCGGCGACCATGGGCCTGCTGTGGCTCTCAACCGTACCGCTGACCAACGCCATCGTCGCCCAGGTGTTCGGCGTGCGCTTCCTGGGGATGCTGTCGGGACTCGTTTTCTTCAGCCACCAGGTCGGCAGTTTCCTCGGCGTCTGGCTCGGCGGCAAACTGTTCGACGCCACCGGCGCCTATGACACGGTATGGGGCATCTGCATCCTGCTCGGCGTGCTGTCGGCGCTGATCCACCTGCCGATAGACGAACGCAGCCTGGAAACGCGGCGCCTGGCCACGGCCGGCTAGCTGCTGCCGGCCCGGGGCCGATTTGGACGGTGATTCGGCCTCAATTCCGGCGGTATCCGACCGGCGCGACAGGTTCCGGGACCGCCGGGAAGAATAGGCCGATTATCCCGCCGCAGCTTCCCGCAACAAGCTTGCCGCAGGGTCGCTACGATGCCTGCATGCCCTCCCAAATCGAACTTTACGAAGCAATGAGCCTGCTGTCGTCGCGCATGGTCGAGGCCGCGCGTGCCAGCGACTGGGATAGCCTGATCGAACTCGAGCGCCGGATTGCAGGGTTGCGCACCACCCTGATGGCAGTTCCGGAAGACAGCAACGCACTGGCCCCCGATTCTGCCCACAAGCGCGCCCTGATCCAGCGCATCCTGGAAGACGATGCCGAAGTGCGCCGCCACACCGAACCCTGGATGGAGCGTTTGCGCCAGTTCCTTGGCGACCGTACGGACTATCGCGAACTGCAGCAGGGCTGTGCCGTCGCCGCCGAAGACTCGTCCGCCGCCGGTTTCAGCACCTGAGCCTGCGGCGCCGTATCACCGGCGCCGACTCCGGTCAGTTTGCCCGGGAATTCCGGATTTGACTGTGGGTGGACGCTAAATCGGCCAACGGTCAATTTCATCCAATAATGTGGGTAGGTCAGTTCCAAGGTTGGCGGCCCTGCGCACCGTCTTGATGTCGTATTCTGGTTCGTTAAAGCTGGCCACCAGATCGAATCTGGCCAGACTGATCTCCTCGAACCGCTGCTTTCGTTTGACCTGCACTCGCTCTGCGACCCGCACCCCGGCAGAATCGCTGCGCGGGAGTCGAGGTTGTTGAGTTACACCGGTTGAGACAGGTCGTAGAGCGTTTCTGGTGCGATATCGATATCGCCTGGCCAAACGACCGTACCGTAATCGACGGAAGCCTTGCCAAAAAGGGGGGATCCCTTCAATTGTGCAAACGGCTTCTTGTCCATATACGGCGTCATGTCGAATACCCGCTTCTCGCCATTCTCAAACTCCAGGAACAACTTGTAGTCCGGCTTGGCTTCGACCTTTACCACGTCCAGTAGGACTTCCATGACGTTCACTCCTTATTGCAGGGGTGCGATACGGAAGGGCTGCTCGCCGGCAACTGCCAATTCCCAGTCGGCGAACAACTCATCCTTGTGGATTTCAATCCACGCCTGCACCATCTTCAGTTGCTTGGGCGGAATGCTACCCCCCCAGTACCCGCCCATCCTCAATAGCGATGGACGCCTTATCTCCCGCGTACCGTACATGAATGTGCGGTAAGTTGTGGCGACCGGCGTCCTCGAACAATATGGCCACCAAGATGCCGTAGAACATGCTGGTGGTTGGCATTGTGTCTCCTTTTTTGAATTCTACTCGTTGTTCAAAACGCGGGGCGCGTCTATCCTTGGACCGGAAAGATGTACTGTTCCCGCGACGGGCTTGAGATGTCCTACACGCTGTGCAGCGCCGGACAGATGGATCAGTTTGATATACGACTGTTCAGATCGTATTGCCGTTGCGCGCACCAATAAAAGCTATGTCGGCGCTTATCCACAGAGAAATTCGGAAAATAAATTGGTAGCCGACGTCAAATCCAGGCGTCACCCACAGTCAAGGCCGGATACCCTTTGCCCGCTGCACATTGGCGTAGAGCGGCATCACTTCCGGCAGGTGCTTCTCGATTTCCTTGATGCGATGATCGCCCGCCGGATGGGTTGACAGGAATTCCAGCGGCGCCTTGCTGTTGGCCGCTGCCATCTTCTGCCACAGGCTGATCCCCGCGCGCGGATCGAAACCGGCCCGGGCAGCGAGGTCCAGTCCGACCACATCGGCTTCGGATTCATCATCGCGCGAGAACTTCAGCGACAGCAGATTGCCTCCCATCTGGAAAGCGCCGGTGTAGCGACCGCCGCCGACCAGCTCGCCGAGCAGACTGGCGCCTAACTGGGTCATCTGGTTCTTCGCCATGCGCTCGCGGGCGTGCTCGCGCAAAGCGTGGGCGATCTCGTGGCCCATCACCATCGCCACCTCATCGTCCGTCAGCCTCAGGGTGTCGAGAATTCCGGTATAGACGGCGATCTTGCCTCCGGGCATGCAGAAGGCATTGACCTGTTTCGAGCCGATCAGGTTCACCTCCCATTTCCACTGGCGGGCGCGGGGATTGAAGCGATCGGCAAAGGGAATCATGCGCGCCGCGATCGCGCGCAACCGCCTTACCTGCGGATGGTCGTCCGGCCCCAGTGCGCCCTTCGCGGCAGCCTGGCGTTTCAGTTGTTCGTATTGCTGCACCGCCTGGTTTTCGATCGCGCCGGCCGGCACCAGGTTGCGCATGCCGGAGGGCTTGCCCACATCGACGCCGTCGGCCCGCACCGGCTGGGCAACGATCAGCGCCGCCAGAACGATCAGCGCACGCAGTGACATGTCACTCGCCTTCCCCACCCAGAACTTCAAGCAAATGACCCAGCAGTTGCGCCAGTTCTCCCGACATCAGGGCGAAGTCGGCGGCAAAAAGGTCGTCGGCGTTCTCCGACTGGCGTTCGGCGTCTTCCTTGATCAGGTCGAGAAAAGCCAGCCGCTTGATCTGCAACTGCTCGGTCAGCACAAAGGAAATGCGGTCGTTCCAGGTCAGTGCCAGGCGGGTGGCCGTCTTGCCGCCGGCAATGTGGCTGCGCACCTCGTCGCTGTCGAGATTGTGCCGCACGTAACGTACGGCAGCCCGCTCCTCGACCGCGGCACACAGTTCGCAATCGCGGTCGATGGCAAAGCTGCCGGGGGCCTGGCCCGCCGCCAGCCACTGGGTCATCGCGGTGGCCGGAGCCAACTGTGTCTTGACCAGGGTCAGCGGCAACTCGCCGAGTGAAAGTTTGAGATGTTCCATGACCTCATCGGCGCGGGTACTCGATGACGCGTCCACCAGCAACCAGCGATTGACCGGGTCGATCCAGACGTAAGTAAGGCCACGCTTGACGAAGGCGCGCGGCAGCAACTCGGCCTCAAGCTGGTCGAACACTTCGCGCGACTGCTTGCGCCCCGGCTTGTAGCCCTGCGCGGCCTCGATTTCGATCAGCCTGGCCTGCGCATACTGCCGCACCACGGACGCCGGCAGCAACTTCTGTTCGATGCCCAATGCGATCAACTGCTGGCGCTGTACGCTGAAAACCAGTTCGCCGTCATCACGCGGCGGCACCCAGCCGCGTGCCGCGCGATCGGTCGCGCCGCAGCCATGGAAAAGACCCTTCTGCAAGGCAGCCGACAGAGACTCGGTGCCATGGGCCCACTCGGGAGTGAGCCGGAAAATCTGGAGATTGCGGAACCACATAAAAAGGACGCTCACCCTTTCAGGGAATAACAACTACCGGTTCGCGTCGATGCGAACGGGCCTGAATTGTAATCACATTGGCCGCTTTGCGACGGCAAGCAAGACGCGCCCCGTCCGGCGTTGCCGGAGGGGGCGCGTCAGGTCAATGCCGGGGAAAGCGGCGGGCCGTGGTCAGGAAACGGCCAGTGCCGCGCTGGCTGCCGCCGCTTCGGCCGCACGCCGGGTCTTGCCGGCGCGCGCGGGCATGTGGCACAGGCCGCAAACGTAGCCGCTGGTAGGATCGTAAGCGTGGGCGACAAACTCGCCGCCGCACTCGCGGCACGTAGCCATTTGCAGCATGTTCGCATCGAAAAACCGCACCATGGTCCACGCCCGCGTCAGCGACAGCACGGTATCCATGCCGCCGCGCTTGATCTGGTCGAGATACATCCGGTACGACTTGATGATCAGTTCCAGCCCGCGCAACTGCGTATGCGACTTGAGGAAGCGGAAATAGGCCATGAACAGCGAGGCGTGAATGTTCGGCTGCCAGGTCATGAACCAGTCGGTCGAGAACGGCAGCATGCCCTTCGGCGGCGACTCGTGGCGAACTTCCTTGTATAACTTCAGCAACCGTTCGCGGGAAAGGTTGGTTTCCGCCTCCAGCAGTTGCAGACGGGCGCCCAGTTCTATCAACTGGATCGCCAGCCCGATATCTTTCGCTTCGATGATCACCGACTTGTTACGCATATGGAACCTCCGCAGCTTGACGCTGAACGCTTGACGCTGAATGACGCCTGATCAGGATATGGTCGCGACGGGCCTGCCCGCGGCCAGAATCGCCGCATGCACATGCCCCACGCCGCGGTCGCGTTCGTGGTTGGCGAGAAGGTCGAGCAACAGGGTGTCGTCAAAGCGGAAGTTGCACAGCAGCATGTCGGAACTGGCCATCTTCAGAACCTGGCCCGGCGTCAGGCGCCCGAGCACATCGGCAATCTCTTCACTGATACCCAAACGAAAAATGGCACCTTCGCGATCCGAACGAACCATGTTCTGCGCCAGCATCAGATAGGAGAGGTTGACTTCCTTTATGTCGTTGTAGGTGTCGGTCGATTTCATCATGCACTCCTGGTGAACGCCGGTCAGACCCGAATTGGAGCCCGAATCGCGGCAGATACATGATCACACGGCCCATGACAAGAAAGAAATCAATGGAAAAACCATTCTGTTGTAAGAATTAGATAGAGCATGTTTGTAAGAGAAAACATTACAAAGCAATCATAACTAATTGTTTTTATTTATTAAGACCTGAACCACGGTAACAGCCACCCTTTCGGGGCCATAGCGGGCGCCATGCGCCCCCCAGGACGGTCGGCGGGCTAAACCGGCCGTGCTGAAACCGGCGCGATCGACTGCACCGTCGCCACGGCATTGCGCCGGCGCTTGGCAAGATAGACGCTATGGTCCGCCAATCGGATCAGGGCATTCGGCTCGGCTGTCGCTGCATCTCGCACGGCGACACCTATGCTTACGCTGCCTCGCGCATTGTGCGCGTCGGAAACAATGGGCAAGGTCTCGACCACCGCGCGGATGCGTTCGGCGCAAGCCATTGCGGCTTCGAGCGTGGTATCGGGACAGATCACCAGGAACTCGTCGCCGCCGGTACGGGCCAGCACATCCTGCGCCCGCATCTCGTCCTTGAGGGCGCCGGCAACCAGTTTCAGCACGGTGTCGCCGGCGTCATGGCCGTGGCTGTCATTGACCTGCTTGAAATTGTCGATGTTTATTATCATGCATGCCAACGGCCTCTGGCTGCGGGTGGCCATCGCCCACTCCTGCTGAATGCGGTCCATGGCATAGCGGCGATTCGGGCAGCCGGTCAGCATGTCGGTCATTCCCGCTTCCTGCAGTTGCTGGTTGGTCGCGGACAACTCTGCGGAAATACGCCGTATCTCATCCTGGTCACGGGCGAGTTCCTCCTGCAGCCCGACCACCCGCTGCCCGGCGCGCAAGCGCGCGGCCAGCACCCGCGGCTTGATCGGCAGAGTCAGGAAGTCGTCCACGCCGGCTTCGAACGCCTCGACCAGTTTCTCGTCATCGTCGGTCCCGGTCAGCAGATGGGTTCCGGTCAGCAGCAGGATGTAGATGCAACGCCCAACCGCGGACTGACGCAGACTACGGGTCAGTTCGATCCCGTCCATTTCGCCAGCCTGCAGATCGACCAGCATGACCTGCGGCCTCAATTCGATGGCCATGGCGAGGCCCTGCCCGCCATTTGCCGCCTCGAATACCGTATGTCCGGCGGCGGACAGCACTTCGCAGAGTTGCATGCGTACTCGATCCTGATCTCCCACCACCAGTATGCTGATGCCCTGACCGTCGCCGGGGCTTGCCGCGGCTGCCGGTTCGTTCGCCGCCGTCCGGGGCGCCTCCGGTTCGGCAGGAACGTTCTCGAATCGTGGCGTGGGTCCGGTATCGACTTCAAGCGCGGAACCCCATTCGCGCCATTCGTGAGCCGCCCGGTCGCAGATCGCGATCAGGACAATCACGTCCAACCCGAGGCGGGCGCCGAGTTGAAACAAGCGTGGCATCAGCCTGCGCCACCCTGCCCGTGGCGCGACACAGATGTCGGCAACATGGTCGGCCAGCTCGAGCAATTGCCGCGTGACCAGTTGCGCGGCGGCGTCCTGCGGACCCGGCTCCCCGCCGTCCTCGAACAACTGAGCCGCCTCTATGTAATCCTCGGGCAGGCCGAAGTCGAACATCATCGACGCCGTCAGCACGTTGTGGCTGATGCCGAAGGTCTCCTGCTCGAGATCGATCAGGCGGTTCGACGGTTCCCGGCGGCGGCGGTCGAGAAGCTCCTCGTATTGCCGTGGGAACAATTCCGCCAACACGAGTTCGCCGACGCGGGCCAGCAGCCCGACGCTGAAAGCCTCCTCCGCCTCAGTGCTCTGGGTCGCCCCGGTCAGCAACTGCAACGCAACTGCTCGAGCCAGCGAATGCGACCAGAAGCGCGCGTAGTCGAGGTTGCCGCACTGGCCGCCGCGATGGCTCGACAGCAGCGAGAAACCCATCGCCAGTGCCCTGACCGCAGGCACGCCGAGCACGCTGACGGCATCGCGCAGCGACACCACCGGGCGATGCTCGTTGCCGCTGGCGCCATTGGCGACCTTGATCAGCCGCACGGAGAAGATCGGATCCGCCTTCAGCGCATGAGCCAGCACGGCCAGCGAAGTCGATTCCCGCTGCGTCAGGCGGATCACCGCCATCGCCGCCCCCCTGGGCAACGGGAAGTCCTCCATCGCCTTTATTTCCTCGAGACGATTGAGGACGGCAGAGTCGAACACCGGGTCGGATTTTTCGCTGGTCATCGAGTGGCTTATATCACCAATCTGCAACCGCGGGCAATGCCGGAAGCGTCCTTTGGCCGCTAGAATAATGGCATGGATCCGGCGATGAATTTTTGCAGCGCCTGCGGCGCACCCCTGGTGTTGAAGATTCCGGCGGGCGATTCATTGCCGCGCCATGTCTGCGACGCGTGCGGTGCGATTCATTACCGCAATCCGCGGCTGGTGGTCGGCGCCCTGCCCGAATGGGAAGACCGCGTGCTTCTCTGCCGGCGCGCCATCGAGCCGCGCCACGGCAAGTGGACGCTGCCGGCCGGCTTCATGGAGAACGGCGAAACCGTCGCCGCCGCCGCCCTGCGTGAAACGCTGGAAGAGGCTTGCGCCCGCATCGAGCTGGGCGAAATGTACACCGTCATCAGCGTGGCGCACATTCACCAGGTGCATGTCATCTACCGGGCCCGACTGCTCGATCTCGATTTCGCCCCCGGCGCCGAAACCCTCGAACTCCGATTGTTTCGCGAGGATGAAATTCCCTGGGACGAAATCGCCTTTCGCACCATCGCCATCAGCCTGAAACACTTCTTTGCCGACCGCCGCGCCGGACATTACACTTTTCATACCGAAGACCTGAAGGCGCCTCCAGGGTGGACTAATCGTCCTCCAGGTTGAAGACCACTGGCAGCACCACGGCGAAGGCCTTGCCGCGCAGGCTTTCCGGCAAACGTGCACGCAGCGCGCCGGCCTCGATCATCGTCAACGCAGCGCGATCAAGGGATTCATGGCCGCTGGAACGGGCGACCGTGGTCGCGCGCGGCCGGCCATCGCTGTCCACTTCGATCCGAATCTCGGCGCTTCCGGCCCAGCCGGACGCCATCGCCTGCGCCGGATAGCGCTTGAAGCGCCGCGCCTGGGTCGCTATCGCCAGACGATAGCCGCGCAAGCCGTCCACCGTCTCGCCTGACGCGCTGGCGTCCGTGACCGGAACACCGCCCGGCGCACCCGTCCGAGGAGTCGCAGTCACTGCGACAGCGGACGGAACCGGCACGGAGCCCGGCACGGGCTTCAGAACGGCGGAAGCCTGCACCGCAAGGGTTTGTGGAACCGAAGACGGTTTAGGCTGTGCCGGCAGCGAAGCCTCGGGCGCCGGAGCGGGCGAAGCAACAACAGTCGGCGCTGGTGGTACGGCGCGCGGCGGCGGCATCGGCGGCAAATGCTCCGCGGGCGGTGGCGGCGACGAGCGCAAAGTCGCTTGCAGCAACGAAGGCGTATCCTTCGTCAGTACGCGCAAGCTGGCGGGCCAGAATATCAGCAGGTGAACCACAAGCGAGGCAGCGATGGCATAGCTCAGCCGTCGCGTCACTAATCCCCTCATATCGAAGCTTTGAAAAGTCATTGCGCTCTGCTAAATTCCTACCGATACAGGATTCTATCGCCATAAAGATGAAGACCCATCCGCTGATCCTCACGCTCGACCAGCACGGTGTTCCGCACCGCTGGGTGAGCTGGCAGCATGCCTGCATTTACGTCGCGCGCGACCTGGTCGCCTGGGACGCCGGAGATACGCATTTCATTTTCCATGGCGGCACCAACCGCGTCACCGGCGAACGCTCCGAACTGGCCACCAGCAGCATCATCGCCATTCGCGGCAAGGCGCTCTCGGGCAAGTCGCTGCATCCGATCCCGCCGCTGTCCAACCGCGAGTTGTTCCATCGCGACCGCCACGTCTGCGCCTATTGCGCGCGCGAATATTCCTCGCAGCGGCTGACCCGCGACCATGTCCTGCCGATCTCGCAGGGCGGGCGCGACACCTGGATGAACGTGGTCACCGCCTGCCGTCAATGCAACCAGACCAAGAGCGGGCGCACCCCCGAGCAGGCGAACATGGAACTGGTCTATGCGCCCTATATCCCCAACAAGGCGGAATATTTGATCCTTTGCAACCGCAACATCCTCGCCGACCAGATGGACTTTCTCGCCCGCCACGTTCCATCGCAAAGCCGCGTGCGCGCTGCTTAAGAACGAGCAATACCGAAGCGTCGGTCGCAGTCCGATTTTGAGAAATACGGCGAGCCGCGCTGCGAGTGCTGGGAAGTCGTCGTACCGGAATTCGTCTTTGCGCCAGCCGTGGAGGAGGCATAATGTCGCCTAAAGGAGAATTACCATGAAGCGACTCGACCGCATTACCTTCGATCCCAACGTAATGGGCGGCAAGCCCTGCGTTCGTGGCATGCGCGTCACCGCCGGGATGATTACGGGATTGGTCGCCGCCGGGCGCAACACGAGCGATATTCTCGCCCTGTACCCCTATCTCGAAGCCGAGGACATAGGACAGGCGCTGAGTTTCGCCGCCTGGCGCGTGGAAGAGTCCGAACTTCCGCTGGTCATGGCGTGAAGCTGCTGATCGACATGAACCTTTCTCCGGTCTGGGCGCCGCTGCTTGTGGCGGCGGGTTTCGAGGCAACGCACTGGAGCCAGGTTGGTAGCGGCGACGCCCCCGATGAAGTGTTGTTCGAGTGGGCCAGAGACGAAGGCGCCGTGGTCTTCACCCACGATCTCGATTTTGGCGCAATGCTGGCACTTACACGCGCCGAAGCGCCCAGCGTATTCCAGATTCGCACCGACGATGTCGCACCCGATGCACTCGGGCCACGCGCCATCACATTACTGAATCGCTTTTCCGCGCAGCTCGAGACAGGTGCGCTGATCGTGGTCGATGAACGGCGCGAACGCGTTCGGCTTCTGCCGCTTGGCGACGTTTGACTACCCTGCCCGCACGCTCTCTCACCTCTTGGCGCCCCTACTGGGCCAAACGCTTCGGCACCGCGCCCTTCCTGCCCATGTCGCGCGCCGAAATGGAGGCGCTGGGCTGGGACGAATGCGACATCATCCTTGTCACCGGCGACGCCTACATCGACCACCCCAGCTTCGGCATGGCGCTGGTCGGCCGGCTGCTCGAAGCGCAGGGCTTTCGCGTCGGCATGATCAGCCAGCCGGACTGGCACTCAAGCGATGATTTCAAGCGCCTGGGCAAGCCGAAACTGTTCTTCGGCATCACCGCCGGCAACATGGACTCGATGGTCAACCGCTACACCTCCGACCGCAAGATCCGCTCCGACGACGCCTATACGCCGAACGCGGCCCCCGACCGCCGCCCCGACCGCGCCGTCATCGTCTATTCGCAGCGCGCCCGCGAAGCCTTTCCCGACGTGCCGCTGGTGATCGGCGGCATCGAGGCCTCCCTGCGCCGCATCGCGCACTACGACTACTGGTCGGACAAGGTGCGGCGCTCGATCCTGCCGCACGCCAAGGCCGACCTGCTGCTGTTCGGCAATGCCGAGCGGGCGCTGGTGGAACTGGCCCATCGCCTGGGCAAGGGCGAGAAGATCGACACCATCCGCGACCTGCGCGGCACCGCCCTCATGGTGCCGCACGGCTGGCTGCCGGGGCCGGACTGGACGCAGGCCGACTCGACCACGGTAGATACGCCGGGGGCGGTGCACGCCCATCCCGATCCCTACGCCATGGAAGCCGAAAAGCAGGCATCAGCAAGAGTCGGTGCTGGTGACGCGGCGATCGTGCGTATCGTCAGCAAGGCCGAACGGCTCGCGGCGACCAAGCAAGCCCGCGCCCAGCAACGCAAATTCACCGCCATCCGCCTGCCCTCCTACGAGCAGGTTCGCGACGACCCGGTGCTCTACGCCCACACCTCGCGCACTTTCCATCTCGAATCGAATCCCGGCAATGCGCGTGCGCTGGTCCAGTCCCATGGCGAAGGCGCCAGCCGGCGCGACCTGTGGCTCAATCCGCCGCCGATTCCGCTGACGACGGAAGAGATGGATCACGTCTTCGGCCTGCCCTATGCCCGCGCGCCGCATCCTGTCTACGGCGACGCGAAAATTCCGGCCTGGGAGATGATCCGCTTTTCGATCAACATCATGCGCGGCTGCTTCGGCGGCTGCACTTTCTGCTCGATCACCGAGCATGAAGGACGCATCATCCAGAGCCGCTCAGAAACCTCCATCCTGCAGGAGATTGTGGATATCCGCGACAAGACGCCGGGCTTCACCGGCGTCATTTCCGATCTCGGCGGGCCGACCGCCAACATGTACCGCATGGCCTGCAAGGACCCGAAAATAGAATCCTCCTGCCGCCGGCTGTCTTGCGTCTATCCGGGCATCTGCGAGAACCTGAATACCGATCACGCGCCGCTGATCTCGGTCTACCGCAAGGCGCGCGCCCTGCCGGGCATCAAGAAGATCCTGATCAGCTCGGGCCTGCGCTACGACCTCGCCGTGCGCTCGCCCGAGTACGTGAAGGAACTGGTGACCCACCACGTCGGCGGCTACCTGAAGATCGCGCCCGAGCATAGCCAGGAAGGCCCGCTGTCGAAAATGATGAAGCCGGGCATGGCCAGCTACGAACGCTTCAAGCAGATGTTCGACAAGTTCTCCAAGGAAGCCGGCAAGGAGCAGTACCTGATTCCCTACTTCATCGCGGCGCACCCCGGCACCACCGACGAAGACATGCTGGAACTCGCGCTGTGGCTGAAGAAAAGCGGCTTCCGCCTCGACCAGGTGCAAACCTTCCTGCCTACACCATTGGCATTGGCCACCGCGATGTGGCACACGGAAAAGAATCCGCTGCGCAAAGTCACGGCGGATTCCGAAGCCGTTACCGTGGTGCGCGGCGGACGCCAGCGCAAACTGCACAAGGCCTTCCTGCGCTATCACGATCCGGAAAACTGGCCCCTGCTGCGCGAGGCACTGCGAGCCATGGGCCGCGCCGACCTGATCGGGCCCGGCAAACGCCACCTGATCCCGGCCTGGCAGCCGGCTGGCACGGCGCCGGCGACACGCCGCGCAACCTCCGCCGCTTCCACCAAACCGGCTAAAATCTCGCCACCCCGCCGTCATCCGGGAGTACCGCGCCATCCGCTATCCCGCCGCAAGGGTGGCTAACGCATATGACCTCCAAAGCCCGTTCCCCGCAACCCGTGCCGCCGACTCTCGACCAAGCGCTCCAACAGGCCATCGCTCATCACAAGGCCGGCCAGTTGCAAGACGCCGAGCGTCTCTATCGCGCCATTCTGCAAGCCGAGCCGAATCATCCCGATGCCAACCACAATCTGGGGGTATTGGCGGGGCAAGTCGGGCAACATGTCGCCGGGATTCCCTATCTGAAATCCGCGCTGAACATCAATCCAGCCCAAGGGCAGTACTCGCTGTCGTATGCCGAAGCACTCCTGGCGAACGGCCAAGCCATGGAGGCACTGAGCGTAATGCAGGCCGCCATGCAGCGCGGTCTCGATACCGCCGCCGCCCACGCCCTGCGGGTAAAGGCCGAGACTGCCACGCGGAGTGAATTCTCCCTGGCCAAGTCGCCGAAAGCAGGGAAGGCCTCCAATAAAAAGCGCACGCCCAAGAAAAGCAGAAGGCCTTCCTCAAAATCAGCCGCTTTACCTCTGCTGCTGCCGCAAACAGAGATCGACCAGCTTGTCGCCCTGTTCGATGCCGGGCGCCATGCGGAACTGGAAAGCCGGGCGCGCCTACTGCTTGAACGGTATCCGGACTCCGGGTTTGCCTGGAAGGCATTGGGCTTTTCTCTCGGAATGCAGGAAAAGAATGCGCTGCCTGCCTTGCGACAAGCAACAAAGCTGTTGCCCGATGACGCCGAGGCGCACAACAATCTCGGCAATGCCCTGCAAGATCTTGGGCGGTTCGATGACGCAGTCGCAAGCTATCGCCGGGCGTTGGAAATCAAACCCGATTTCGCCGAGGCACACAAC